>Ga0315281_10001461_pt1 | contig 34888 bp, 25 predicted proteins | sample YL17G07_0_MG_FD_204540 | JGI IMG/M metagenome (GOLD analysis project Ga0315281, IMG submission 204540) | Sediment microbial communities from Yellowstone Lake, YNP, Wyoming, USA - YL17G07_0 | ecosystem: Environmental > Aquatic > Freshwater > Lake > Sediment | place: USA: Wyoming | collected...
TCAGTGAACACACCGTCAAATTTCACCTCGGCTCGGTCATGAGCAAACTCGGCGCGGCCTCGCGGGCCGAGGCGGTGGCGGTGGCCATGCGGCGCGGGCTGATTTCGGTGTGAGTTAACCTCCCCAAGCGTCTAGCCAGCCTAACCCCAGATGGGGGAGGGCCGAGGCGGGGGTTCGTGTTATGCTCCAGTCATCAAAAAAACTTATGCACTGATTGCTACGGATGAAAAAATCTGTGTTCACCCGTGACAATCCGTGTCCCTAACTCTGGAGGCGATATGAGCGACTTACAAAAATTTTCCGATGGTCTCGCGGCGGCGGTGGAGAAGGCCGGGCAAAGCACGGTGACGGTGGATGGCCGGGGGCGCCTCCCCGCGACGGGCGTGGTGTGGAGCGCCGACGGTGAAATCCTCACCGCCGACCACGTCGTCCAACGCGACGAGAATATCAAAGTCACGCTGGCTGACGGCAAAGAATACCCGGCGACCGTGAAAGGCCGCGACCCGTCCAGCGACCTCGTGCTCCTCAAGATTGATGCTTCCGGCCTCACCGTGCCGGAATTCGCCGAGGGTGTGAAAGTCGGCCATCTCGTTTTCGCCGTAGGCCGCCCCGACGATTTGCAAGCCACCCTCGGGAGCGTCGTCGCGGTGGGCGGGCCGGTGAAGGGACATCATCGCTGGCTCGAAGCCTATATTCAATCGGATGTGACGATGTACCCCGGCTTCTCCGGCGGCCCGTTGGTGGACGCAAGCGGGCGCGTGGTAGGCCTAAACAGTAGCGCGCTGGCCCGGGGCGCGAGCCTCGCCATCCCCGTCAGCGCCGCGCGGGCCGTGGCCGACGCCCTCCGCAAGGATGGGCGCATCAAGCGCGGGTTCCTCGGGATCAGCACTCAGCCGGTGGCATTAGCGGAGGCGCTCGCGGCCAAACTCAATCAGCCGAGCGGGTTGATGATTATCGGGCTGGAGAAAGACGGCCCGGCGGAGAAGGGCGGGCTAATGCAGGGCGATGTGCTGGTAGGCGTGGCCGGTGAGGCCGTGACGGACATCGAGGCTTTGCACGACGCCCTTGGCCCGGGCGCGGTGGGTAAACCGGTAGTGGTGAAGGTTGTGCGGGGCGGGGAAGTGAAGGAGATTAGCGTGACAGTGGGGGAACGCCCATAACGCTAACAGCGCGAATAACCAATTCGGCTGCGCCGGAGACCCGCACCTGCTGGGGGTTCCGCGTGACGGCGCGGGCGGGGCCAAACCTCGCCGGGGTGCGCGACCCCGCGCGGTAGTTAAATAAAAACACCGGGCGTCTGACTGACGCCCGGTGTCTTTTCTGTCTAGCCGGTGGTGGTCTTGGACGATAGGAATTTCATCATCGTCGTCCCGCACACGGGGCATTTGCCTTTGGCGGCGGGCTTGCCGTTCTTGGTGCTGACAATCTGCACTTCGGTCATCTTGCGGGTGGCCTTGCATTTGACGCAGTAGCCCTCAACTTCCGCCGGGGCCTGGGTGGGGGTGGTTTCGGGAAGTGCCATGTTCATTTCTCCTTAGATTTACGCTTGGACGATTGACGGGAAGGGGTGGCGCGTCCGGCCCCTACCTGTAAAGATGCTACCATACCGACTCCCGCCCTGCAAGGTGACAATAAATCATTTGTTCTAAAATTTGACTTTGGGGAGGGGAGTGTGCTATAAGCGCATCAGTCCTAATATCGCCAAACTCCGGGTTCTTCGAGAAACCGGTTTTCTCAAGGTTCAATTTATGCTCAGAGAACGAGTTTCCGACGACGTTTACATCTTTACTAGTGAAGTCTACGCTCAAGTGACCGCTGGAGCCGTTATCGGCCCGGAAGGGGCGGTGCTGATTGACACGCTGGCCTTCCCGACCGAGACGCTGGAAATCAGGGATTTTCTCGAGAACCGCGTCGGCACGAAGGTACGCTACGTCATCCAGACGCACTACCACGCCGACCACACCAACGGGACGTGCTTCTTCCCCGGCGCGGAGGTGGTGGGCCACCAATTATGCCGGGAGAAGCTGAATACGGCTGGCCGGGCGGGCCTCAAGAAGGCCAAAGAGCAATCGCCTGAACTCGCCGAGTTGGAGGTGGTTTTGCCGAGCATCCTGCTCACCACCGGATCACTTCAACTCCATCTCGGCAAGAAGACGCTTCAGTTGTTCGCCACCCCCGGCCACTCCGCCGATTCGCTGTCGGTGCTGTTGAAAGAAGACCGCATCCTTTTCGCCGGGGATATGATGATGCCGCTCCCGTACATCGTGGACGGCGACATTGACGACATGGTGCGCTCCCTGCAAGCCATCCCGGCTATGGGGCTGGAGAACGTGGTGCAAGGGCACGGGGAGGTCGTCCTGCGCGGCGAGATTGACGATGCGGTGCGCTCGAACTTGAAATATCTGGACAGCCTCCGCAAGAAGGTGGAGGCGGTGGCGAAGAGGAAAAAGCCCCGCGCCGCCGCCCGCGAGATTACGCTGGAGAGTTGCGGCAAGAGCCGCATCCCGCTCAACGGGTTGGTGAGTCAATTGCACGTCGCCAATTGTCTGGCCCTGTACGACCGGCTGGCTGATAGCCGATAGCCCATGGCCAATAGCGATTGGGAGCGCAACGCCGATTTCATGATCGCGTTCGATGGCGGGAGTCAGGGCAACCCCGGCCCGGCGTATGGCAGTTACGCCCTCGTCAACGATAAAGGCGATGTCACCCTGGAGCGGCTCAACTTTGACGAGCCGCTGACCAACAACGAGGCCGAATATCACACCTTGCTGGCGGCCCTGCGCGCCTTGCGTCAACGGGTGAGCGGGCGCATCGGCCACGTGGTCGTCGTCGTGCGCGGCGATAGCCAGTTGGTGATTAATCAAGTTTCGGGCGAGTGGCAAGTGAAAGAGCCGCGCCTGCGCCCGCTGTGTGATGAAGCCCGGCAGTTGCTCGCCAAGTTCAAGCGGCACAAACTGGCGTGGCAATCGCGGGAAGATACTGTGAGGATATTGGGGCATTGAGGCTAAAAAGATTAGAGAATTGGAGAATTGGAACTTCTCTAAATTTGTGGCATAATCTGGCGCAACTGCATAACACGGCGTTGATGGAAACGAGTAAGTCGGAGTAACTCCCAGCGAGTCCGGGCCGAGGTGCAAGCCGGATGAGCGAGCCTGACTAAAAATCCTTCCGAAGCCGCGTGGTGAAAGGCTAATAACAAATAACTGATTGAGTTATTCGTTATTTGTCAATTAACTAACGCCGGGGCCGCTCCCCGTTATCCCAGCGCGGGCGTGAATACGCGCCTGACTAAGTGGCCGCTCCGTGGAGTGGCAAACTGGGTGGTACCGCGAGAGTCTGTGACTCCCGTCCCTGTTGTGGGATGGGAGTTTTTGTTTCACTATGACCAGGAGGCCAACATGACCGACCCTCTCTATCATACCGACGCCTACCTCAAAGAATTCGACGCCAGCGTAACGGCCGTTGAGGGCAATGCCGTGGCGCTTGACCGCACCGCGTTCTACCCCAGTGGCGGCGGGCAACCGCATGACCTGGGCTTGCTCGCCAGCGGCCTGAAGATGTGGAACGTGACGAAAGTCCGCAAGGCGGGCGCGGAGGTGTGGCACGAAGTGGACGCTGACCTGGCGGGTCTGGGAGACCTGATCGGACTTAAGGTGCATGGCCGCTTGGATTGGACGCGCCGCTATCAACTCATGCGGACTCACACCGCCATGCACATCCTCTGCGGCGTGATCTTCCGCGACTACGGCGCGAGCGTGACCGGCGGCAACATGGAGCCGCTCAAGGGCCGCATGGATTTCGAGTTCGAGACGATGCGGCAGGAATTTGTCAAAACCATCGAGGCGAAGATCAACGTCGAGGTCGCGGCGGCCCGCGCGGTCAAGGTCAAAAGCCTCCCGCGCGCCGAGGCCTTCGCCATCCCCGACCTCATCCGCACGAAAATCAATCTCCTGCCCGCAGGCATCGCCGAAGTGCGGACGGTGGAAATTGAAGGGCTGGACTTGCAAGCCGACGGCGGCACGCACGTCGCCAACACGCGCGAGGTCGGGCGCATCCGGATCGTGGATTACAAGAGCAAAGGGAAAATCAACAAGCGGATTGAAGTAGAGATTGAGTAAAGAAAAATCCCAACTCCCCAAATTTGTGTTCATTCGCTTAATTTGTGGCAAAGAAAGGTGTAAAAATGTTCAACCCTATCCCCTCTCAACCCAACTTCCCCGCTCTGGAGCGCGAGACGCTCGCGTGGTGGAAAGAGACCGATGCCTTCAACAAACTGCGGAAACTTCGCCAGGGTAGCCCCACGTGGTCGTTTACCGATGGCCCCATCACCGCGAACAACCCGATGGGCGTGCATCACGCGTGGGGGCGCACGTATAAAGACCTGTGGCAACGCTACAAAGCCATGCGCGGTTACGACCAACGCTGGCAAAACGGCTTCGATTGCCAGGGGTTGTGGGTCGAGGTCAACGTCGAGAAAGAACTCGGCTTCAAAACCAAGAAGGACATTGAGGACTACGGCCTCGCGCCGTTCGTGACACTATGCAAACAGCGCGTGCTCAAATACGCCGCCGTGCAGACCGAGCAATCCATCCGCCTCGGGATGTGGATGGACTGGAACGACCCCGACGTTCTGCGTTATCTGCACGACCAGCTCGGCGCGAACCCGAACGCGAAGATCACCCTGCATGGGCCGCTGGGCAAAGTGAGCGGCACGGCGGAGCAACTCGTGGGCCGTCTGGGTCTGCCCGAACTCGGCGGGTCGTACTTCACGTTCAGCGACAAGAACAACTACGACATCTGGAGCTTCCTGCGGAAGTGCGCCGACAACGGCTGGGTCTACAAAGGCACCGACGTTATGCCCTGGTGTCACCGGTGCGGCACGGGCATCAGCCAGCACGAAATCGTCACCGAGGGCTACATCGAGAAACAAGACCCCAGCCTCACCGTGCGCTTCCCGCTCGTCGCCCGCCCCGGCGAATCCCTGCTCGTGTGGACGACGACCCCGTGGACGCTGACCTCCAACGTCGCCGCCGCCGTCGGGCCGGAGTTGGACTACGTCAAAGTGAAGCAAGGCGAAGAATTTTTCTATCTCTCCAAAGGCACGACGAAGATGCTCAAGGGGCCGTACGAAGTCGTGGGCGAACTCAAGGGCAAAGAGATGGACGGCTGGCAGTATCTCGGCCCGTTCGACGAACTGCCGGCGGCGCAACACGCCGGGGGTTGGTCCGAGCCGGGGCTCCGCCGGTTGTTCGCGCACATCCCCGCGAGCGCGGCGCAAGCGCACCGCGTCGTCCTGTGGGCCGAGGTGGGCGAAGCCGAAGGCACGGGCATCGTCCACATCGCGCCGGGGTGCGGGCAGGAAGACTTCGGCCTGCACAAGGAATACAACCTGCCCGTCGTCGCGCCGCTCGACGAGAACGGCGTCTACATCGAAGGCTTCGGCTGGCTTACCGGCCAGCACGTCTCCGAAGTCACCGACCCCATCGTGGACTCGCTCAAAGAGAAGGGCCGCTTCTATCGCCTCGAAAAATACACGCACCGTTACCCGCAATGCTGGCGATGCGCCACGCCGCTCGTCTTCCGCCTCGTGGACGAGTGGTTCATCGCGATGGACGGCTTGCGCCAACCGCTCGTGGACATCACCCATCAGATTAAGTGGATCCCGGATTTCGGCCAGGACCGCGAACTCGACTGGCTCCGCAATATGCACGACTGGATGATTTCTAAAAAACGCTATTGGGGCCTCGCGCTCCCCATCTGGGAGTGCGACCATTGCGGCCACTTCGAGGTGCTTGGCTCGCGCGATGAACTCGAAGCGCGCGCGGTGGAAGGCTGGGAGAAGTTTGACGGCCACACACCGCATCGCCCGCATATTGACGCCGTGAAGATTGCCTGCTCCCAGTGCGGCGCGAAAACCGCGCGCATCGCCGACGTGGGCAACCCGTGGCTCGACGCGGGTATCGTCTCATTCTCCACGCTTGGCTACCGCGAGGATATGAAGTATTGGCGCAAGTGGTTCCCCGCCGACTTCATCACCGAGTCGTTCCCCGGCCAGTTCCGCAACTGGTTCTATTCGATGCTGACGATGGCCGCCGGACTGGAGAACAAACCCGCCACGCGCACGGTGTTGGGCTACGGCACGCTCCTCGCCGAAGATGGCCGCGCCATGCACAAGTCAGCGGGCAACTCCATCGAGTTCAACGAAGCCGCCGACAACATCGGCGCGGACGTGATGCGTTGGATGTTCGTCAATCAGCGCTACGAGACCGATATGCTCTTCGGCTACCATCACGCCGACGAAACCCGGCGGCAGTTCTTGCTTCCGTTGTGGAACGTGTACTCGTTCTTCGTGACCTATGCACGCCTCGACAAATGGACGCCTTCAACCCGCAACTCGAAACTCGCAACCCGAAACAATCTGGATAGCTGGATCCTCGCCCGCCTCCAGCAAGTCGTCGCCGAAACCACCGCCGCGCTCGACGACTATTACGCTTACAAAGCCGCCCTGCCGCTCACGGAATTTCTCGACGACCTGAGCAACTGGTTCGTGCGCCGCTCGCGCCGCCGTTTCTGGAAGAGCGAGGCCGACGCCGACAAGCAGGCCGCGTATGCCACGCTCTACGAAGTGCTGGTCACGCTCACCCAACTGCTCGCGCCCTTCGTCCCGTTCATCACCGAGCATCTCTACCAGAACCTCGTGCGCTCGGTAAACAAGCGCGCGCCGTTGAGCGTGCATCACTGCGCCTGGCCCGAGGCCGCCAAAGTCAGCAAAGCCGACCGGAACTTGCTGGCCGCCATGGGCGCGGCCAAGACCGTCGTCACCCTCGGCCACGCGGTGCGCGCGGCGGGCAATCTCAAAGTGCGGCAACCGCTGGGACGCGTGCTCGTCGTCGCGCCAGCGGAACACCACGCCGGGCTAAAGCGCATGGCGGCGCTGGTGCTGGAAGAGTTGAACGTGAAGGCGCTGGTCCTGGTGGAGAACGAAGCCGACCTGGTGACTTACAAACTGATGCCCGACAACCGGACGCTCGGCCCGAAGTTTGGCGCGCTGTTCCCCAAAGTGCGCGCGGCCCTCGCGGAGACTGACCCCCAGGCCGCCGTGCTGACCCTGCGCGCTGGCAAGAACCTGACCCTCAGCGTGGATGGGCAACCCATGGCGTTGACCGCTCCCGAGGTCATCATCACCCCGCAACCCCGGCCCGGCTTCGCCGTGCGCGCCGAGGGCGCCTACGTCGTCGCGCTCGATACGGCCATCACGCCCGAACTCAAAGCCGAGGGCCTTGCGCGTGAAGTCGTGCGGCGCATCCAAGACCTCCGCAAAACGGCGGGCTTCGACATCGCCGACCGCATTGCGACTTACTATTTGCCGAGTGATGGACTCCGTCAGGCGATTGAAACCCACGCCGACTACATCAAGGGTGAAACCCTCACGGTGGAATTGGTCATCGGCAATTTGCCCGACGGCGCGGCGAAAGCGGAAGACGAATTCGACGGCGAGAAGTTGGCGCTGGCGTTGGTGAAAGTGGAAACGCCCAAACTTAAGGCGACCAAGCCCAAGCCCGCCGCCAAGCGCAAGCCGGTGAAGGCCAAACCGGTCAAACGGGAGGCGAAGGCAAAGAAAGCCAAATCCCACCCGAGATAACTCATGAATAAATTACGCCGAATTGCTCCAGCGCTGATTTTGATCGTAGGAATGACATTGATCGCCCGCGCGACTCTGAACTCCATGGCCCCGCGCGGGATGCCGCCCCCCACCGGAGAACCCGCGACCCACATCGCCTCGCGTTCTCCACAGGGGGGAGCGCCCGCGACGGGGAACGCGGCGAACCCAGCGGGCGCAAGTCCCGCCGGCTTCGCGCCCATCGTCATCGCGCCCATTGGTTTCGGCGTCACTCCGCCGCTCGGCGAACTGCAGTCTATTGACTCTAAGCCTCTCGGTGAGCCAGACGAAGCCGAGCCGTTGCGCTCGTTGTTTAAGGGCCACCCGGCGGCTCTTCAGCAACCAGCGCTGGCAGATCCGGTCGTGCAGACTCAGCCCGGCACGCTCGCTATGCCCGCCGCCGTGGCCAACTTCGACGGCAACACCAACCTCGAAAGTGTCTATCCCCCCGACACCAACGGCGACATTGGCTATGACCCGGCCAGCGGCAAGCGCTACTACTTTCAGTGGGTGAATTTGCATTACGCCGCCTGGGATGTGACTAATCCGGCCGCGCCGACCCTCGTCGTCACGCCAACTACCAACAACGGCAACGACTTGTGGCAGGCCTCGCTCCCTGGCAGTCAGTGCGCGCTCAACAATAGCGGCGACCCCATCGTGCTTTTCGACGAGCAGGCGCATCGCTGGCTCATCTCTCAATTCACCACGGCGGGTGGGTCAGGTGGCTATCACCAGTGCCTCGCCGTCTCGCAAACCGCCAACCCCGCGGGCAGTTGGTATGCCTATGACTATCTCTACAGCACGACGCTCCTCAACGACTATCCCCACTTCGGCATCTGGCCGGACCCGACCTACAACGCCTATTACATGACGGTCCATCAGTTCCAAGGCACGACCGGCCCGTGGAGGGGGCAAGGTGTGGCCGCCTTCGAGCGCGCGAAACTGCTCAACGGCGATAGCTCGGCGAAACTGGTTGTCTTCGACCTCTACACTGTCAACTTTAATTATGGCGGTATGTTGGCCGCCGATTTGGATGGCCCGCCGCCGCTCACTGGAACCCCCGGCCTCTTCTTTGAAGTGGACGATAGCGGCTTTACCCCCGGTCTCGGCCCCACCGACACTATGCGGGTGTGGGAGTTCCGCCCCGATTGGTCGAATTCTCTCTCCTCCACGTTTGGCATTGCCGGTTCGCCCAACTACACCCTCACCGTCGCCCCCTTCAGCGTTCTGCCGTGCGTGGCCGCGAACGCCCTCTGCATCCCGCAACTTGGCACGAGTGTAAAACTGGATGCCCTCGGCGATCGCCTCATGCACCGCGTGGCTTTCCGCGACTTCGGCGCGTATCAATCCATCGTTCTCAATCAGACGGTGGACGCCGGTTCCGGCGTGGCCGGCCTGCGCTGGTACGAAGTGCGCCGCGACCCGGCCGGTGGCGCAGTGAGTATTTATCAGCAAAGCACGTATTCCCCCGATAGCACCTACCGTTGGATGGGGAGTATCAGCATGGACCAAGCGGGCAACCTCGCCCTCGGTTACAGCGCCTCCAGCAGTTCTATATATCCCGCCATTCTCTACGCCGGTCGCCTGGCCACGGATGTCGTTACCAGCACCCTCACGCAAGCCGAAGCGATTATTAAAAGCGGCACCGGCGCGCAGACCGGCTCCCTAGGCCGCTGGGGTGATTACGCTATGCTTGGGGTTGACCCGCAAGATGGTTGCACCTTCTGGTTCACCACCGAATACCTCTCCACGACCACCTCGACCGGTTGGCGCACGCGCATTGCTTCCTTCGCTTACCCCTCGTGCGTGAACACCGCCAATACCGGCCTCATCTCCGGCGTGGTCACCGACGCCAATACCAGCAACCCCATCGCGGGCGCGCAGGTCCTCGCCTCGCGGTTGTCCGGCGTGGACACTTATCCCGCCAGCACTGACGTAAACGGCGAATATCAATTCGTGGGCCTCGTCACCGGCACTTACACACTCACGGCCACCGCCGCCGGTTATTACTCGGCTACTATTTCTAATGTCGCCGTCTCAGCCTCGGTCACGACGACGCAAAACATTGCCCTCATCCCTCTGCCCGCCTCCGACCTCAGCCTCGTTCAATCCGTCTCTACCACCGCGGTGGCCGGCGCGCCCCTCACCTACACGCTCAGCATCTCTAACGCGGGGCCGGAGGCGATCACTTCGACGGTGACCGTAGCCGATGTTTTAGGAACTGGCGCGACCTTCGGGGGGGTGACCGCGCCCGGTTGGAACTGCGCCCAGGGCGGCGCCACCGTAACCTGCGACCTCCCGTCCCTCGCGGTCGGCGCGGCCCCGGATATTGTCATCACCCTCACGACTCCCATCACCGCCGGAGCGCTGGTCAACACCGCCTCCATCACGGCCACCGTGTCCGACTTCAATTCCCTCGACAACACCTCGGTCGCCACCACCACCCTGCAGGCGCAAGCCGACCTCGCGGTTAGCGTGAGCGGCCCGGCGAACAGCCTCCCCGGCGGCACGCTGGTCTACACCATCCACGCCAACAACCTCGGGCCGAGTTCCGCGGCGCACTGGATGACCTTTACGCAAACCGGGGTATTGACCATCAACGACAACTCTGCCGCTTCGCCCTATCCGACGACGCTCAACGTCTCCGGCCTGTCCCCCGTCATCTCGCTGACGACCGACCTCGTCAATTTCAATCACACCTATCCCGACGATGTGGATATCCTGATGGTTGCGCCCAATGGCAGTCGGACACTGCTCATGTCCGATGCGGGCGGCGGCGTGGACGCTGTCAATGTCAATCTCACTTTCGCCGACTCCGCCGCTTCAGCCCTCCCCAACTTCGTCGGTCTCACCTCCGGCACGTACCGTCCTACCGACTACGACACGGCCTCCGATGTCTTCCCCGCCCCCGCGCCGACCGGGCCGTATGTCGCCACGTTATCACTCTTCACTGGCCTCAATCCCAACGGCGTGTGGCAACTGTACGTGCGTGACGACACTGTGACAGACACCGGCAGTCTCGACGGCGGTTGGAACCTGAACTTCTTACAGTCTCTCACCCTCACCGATACTTTGCCCTCCGGCGCCACCTATCTTGGCTACGCGGGGGCGGGTTGGAGTTGCTCGCCAGCGGGCGGAGTAGTCACTTGCACCGTCTCCGGCTTCTCAGTGGGCGTCGCGCCCGATCTCATCATCACCGCCACCGCGCCCACGCTTCCGCAGGTCATCACCAACACCGCTCTTGTCGGCTCATTGACGGCGGACCCTGATCTGTCGAACAACTCCGCCAGCGTCACCACGACCATCTCCCCCGTGCGCGGCGTTTCCCTCGCGCCCGCCTCAGCCCGCCTCGCCGCTGTGCCGGGGAGCGCCGTCACGTACACGCTGACCCTCACCAATACGGGCAATATAAGCGACACTTACGACGTGTTGTTGAGCGGCAACACCTTCACCGTCACGGCTCCGGCGAGCCTCGGTCCGTTGAACGCGAATGTCGGCGCGAACTTTGTCGTCATTGTGACCGTGCCCCTGACGGCGACATCTGGTTCGACCGACAGTGTGACGGTGACGGCCCGCAGTCGTGGCGACACGAGCCAGATTGCTATTGTCACCCTGACGACACAAGCGGTCGCCTCGGCCAAATTGTATCTACCCCTCATCACGAAATAGATTTTTGCCTTCGGCTTTCTGCCCTCTAATGACCACCGTCCTCACCAGCCCCAGCAACCCCAAGCTCAAACAAATCCGCGCCTTGCGCCAGCGCAAACAGCGCGAGGCCAGCGGCTTGTTTCTCGTCGAGGGGATTCACCACGTGGGGGAAGCCGTGGCCGCCGGGGCGGAGGTGGAATACCTGTGCTACGCGCCGGATTTGCTGGAGAGCCACTTCGCGCGCGAACTCGTCGAGAGTCAATCCGCCCTCGGCCTGCCGTGCTACGCCACCACGCCGCAGATTTTCGAATCGCTCGCCGAGAAAGACAACCCGCCGGGGATACTGGCGGTGGTTCGTCAAAAGCGCGTGATGCTGGCGCGCCTCACTCCCGATAATTTCGCGTGGGGCGTGGCCCTCGTCGCGCCGCAAGACCCCGGCAACGTGGGCACGATCTTGCGGACGATTGACGCGGTCGGCGCGAGCGGCCTGCTGTTGCTGGAAAACGGCGTTGATCTTTATCACCCCGGCGCGGTGCGCGCGAGCATGGGCGCGTTGTTCTGGTTGCCGGTGGCCGCCGCGCCCTTCGTCGAGTTCGCGCACTGGGCGAGGCAACACGGCTACCACCTCTACGGCGCGTCGGCGCGCGGCAGTGTGGATTATGGGTCGGTCACCGGCTATCAGCGGCCAATGATTTTGTTGCTGGGGAGCGAACAGAAGGGGCTGACTGCGGAGCAAGCCGCCGAGTGTGAACGCCTCATCCGCCTGCCGATGCACGGCCGGGTAAGTTCGCTGAATCTGGCGGTGGCGGCGGGGGTGTTGTTATATGCAGTAGCCAGTAAACAGTAGCCAGAAGTCAGTCGCCAGATGTCTGGCGACTGATGTCTGATATCTGGCGACTGGCATCAGTCTCTTAGCGACGTCATTGGCACGACTTTGCCCCCGTCCTCGCCCAGTTCCGCAAAGCGGCGCTTGAGGGCCTCGCCGACGTGCGGCGGCACCATCGAACTGGCATCGCCGCCGAGGGAGGCAATCTCGCGCACGGTGGTGCTGCTGAGAAAGGTGTGCTCCTCGTTGGTGATGAGGGGGACCGTCTCAATATCTTTGATAAGACGGTGATTGGCGAGCGCCATGCGGAATTCAAACTCGAAATCGGAGAAAACCCGCAGGCCGCGCACGATGACTTTGGCCCCGACCTTCCGGCAAAACTCGACGGTGAGGCCGCTATAGCCCGTAACGCGCACGTTGCGCAAGTCCATTTGCTTCACGGCTTCTTCCACCATTGCAATCCGTTCCTCCGGCGAGAAGACCAACTGCTTGAGCGGCTTGTCGTACACCGCAATCAAAATCTCCTCAAACAACGTCGAGGCGCGGCGCGCGATGTCCATGTGGCCGTAGTGGATGGGATCGAAGGTGCCGGGGTAGACGGCGAGAATTTTCATAGGTATCAGCTCACATCGCCCGCGCCCGGCTCCCAGAACTTTGCCAGGTTTTGAGCGAGCATTTGATGTTCGGGCAAAGCCAGCGGCGCATCCTGGGCAAATAGCAATTGCGCCTCGCGGCGGGCTTTCTCAATCGTTTGCACGTCGCTGAGTTTGGCCATGCGGAAGGGCGCAAAGCCCGCCTGCCGCGTGCCGAGAAAATCGCCGGGGCCGCGCAAATCCAGATCTTTCTCCGCCAGTACAAAACCATCTTGCGATTCTTCCATCGCCGTGAGCCGCTCGTCACTGCGCGGGTTCGGGGCGTCGGAGACGAGGACGCAATACGAGGCGTGTTCCCCGCGCCCGACGCGTCCCCGGAACTGGTGCAGTTGCGCCAGCCCGAAGCGGTTCGCGCCCTCGATGAGCATCACCGTCGCATTCGGCACATCCACGCCCACTTCCACCACCGAGGTCGAGACGAGAATCTGAAATTCGCCCGCGCGGAAACGCGTCATCACGTCGTCTTTCTCGTCCGGCTTCAAGCGCCCGTGCAGTAGCCCCAGTTTAAATTCCTGAAACACTTCTTTTTGCAGGCGCTCGTGTTCGCTCACGGCGGCTTTGGCCTCACTCTTCTCCGACTCTTCGACGAGCGGGAAGATGCAGAACGCCTGCCGCCCTTTTTGGACTTCGCGCCGCACGAAGGCGTAGCCTTGCTCGCGCCGGTCGGCGTGGAGGATGTGGGTGGTGATAGGCTGGCGGCCCGGCGGCATCTCGTCCAGCACCGAGAGATCGAGATCACCATAGACGGTGAGGGCCAGGGTGCGCGGGATGGGGGTGGCGGTCATCACCAGCAGGTGCGGGTTGCCGCCTTTACTGCGGAGCGCCGCGCGCTGGGCCACGCCGAAGCGATGTTGCTCGTCCACGACCGCCAGGCCGAGGTTGGCGAACTCCACCGGCCCCTCGATGAGCGCGTGCGTGCCGACGACGATTTTAATTTCGCCCGTGCGGAGGCCGTTGTAAATCTCTTCTTTCTCGGAAGCCGGCGTGGAACCTTGCAACAAGCGGACAGACGCCGGTTGACCGACGACGGACGACAGCAGTTGAGCGATATTGCGATAGTGCTGTTCGGCGAGGATGCTGGTAGGAGCCATGAGGGCGGCTTGCGCTCCGGCTTGGACGGCGACCAGCATGGCGGCGGCGGCGACGACGGTTTTGCCCGAACCCACGTCGCCCTCCAACAAGCGATTCATCGGAGTCGCGCGCCCGAGGTCGGCGCGGATGTCGGCGAGGGCGCGGACTTGGGCGTTGGTGAGGCGATAGGGCAGAGCGTTGACGAAAGATAAAAAGGCTTCGTCGCTGATGACGAGCGGCGCGGCGGTGAAGGACTGCCATTCCTGCCGCTGGCGCAGGACGCCGAGTTGCAGGAGCAGGAGTTCGTCAAAGGCCAGCCGGTGTTGCGCGGCGGCGAGGCGCGTCTCGTTGTCGGGGAAATGAATCTGGGCGAGGGCTTCGCCGAGGGAGAGCAATCCCGCGCGAGCCACAATGGCGGCGGGCAGTGGGTCGGGGTGTTGGGGCGCCCAATGCTCGACGGTCTGCCACGTGAGTTTGCGGAGGCCGTGTTGGGTGACGCCTTCGGTGAGGCGATAGACGGGCGCGATGCGCGCGGCGTTGATGAGGTCGCGGTCGAGATATTCCCAATCGGGATTGGTGAGGGTGAGCCGCCCGAGGTATTGCTGAATGCGGCCGGCGACGACGATTTGTTTGCCGACGGCGAGGTTGCGCGCCAGCCACGGGGAGGCGTTGAAGAAGGTCAGTTCAATGGCCCCGGTGGGATCGGAGAGGACGACTTTGAGCGCGCCCTGCTGGCTGTTGCGGAATTTGCGGAGGCGCGAGTCGGTGATCGCGCCGATGATGGAGCATTCTTCGCCGTACTCCAGCCGGTTGATGGTCTTCATCGTGGCGTAGTTGTCGTAGCGGCGCGGGTAATCGTAGAGCAGGTCGCGCAGAGTGTTGAGGCCGAGGCGCTGGTAGTCTTTGAGTCTTTCGGGGCCGATTCCGGAGAGGACGGTGAGCGGCGCGTCGAGGCCCGCGTTGGGATTCACGGGCGCGTCCCCTTTGAGCGGACGCGGCCCGGCGGGGCGGCGCGGGCGCGGGTCGAGCGGTTCTTCGTTGAAGTTGGAGAAGTCGCTGCGCGGGCGCTGGTGGTGCTGGGGTTGCGGTTGGGGCTTAGGCTTGGGTTGTTGTTGCGGTTTAGGCTCAGGCCGGGGCTGTTTTTCAACGACGGGAACGGCGGGCGGCTCTGGAATAGACGCTGGGTTGAGCGGGCTAGTGACCGGTTCCGACGCGGTGGGAGGAAGGTGGATGGGGGGCGCGGGTGGAGGCGGCGGGAGGGCTTCGCGTTTTTGGGGCGCAGGGAGTTTCGGTTGTTGCGCGGGCGGGGTCTGGGCTTGGGGCGCAGGCGGCCGCGTGGGCGGCGGCGCAGTGCGTGGGGATGGAGGCGATGATTGAGCGCGGGGCGGAGCCGTGGGGCCGGGCTTGGCGCTTGGCGCGGCGCCCTTCGGTGCGGCGTCCAATTCTTTTAATTGGGCGAGGACGGTTTGGATGACCGCCGGGCGCTCGGCTTCGGGCAGGGTCGAGTAGGTTTTGACCTGAGCAACGAGGGCGTCGAGGCGGGCGGAGTCGAACCCGGCGCGGCGCACGAGCGGCTCCCAGAAGGCGAGCATTTTGGTGAGACCGCCAATCACGGCTTTGTCGTCGTAGCCGTTTTTGATTTCGAGGTCGCACATTTTGTAGAGGCGGGTGAGGAGTTCATGCATGAGGGGATTGTACCTGAATTACTCGGATTTTACCGCCGCAATCCCCAAAGCCTGCGGCCCGACGTGCGTGCCGATAACTGAGGTGGCTTCCACGATGAGCGGCGGTTGCGCGGCGCGCGAGGCAAGGCGGGCGGCGAGAGCCTCCGCCTCGGCGGGGGCTTGGGTGTGGAGGATGGCCAGTCGCTCCAGCGGGCCGAGGGCCTCGGCGAGTTCAATCAATTTCTCAATCGCCTTGCTCCGCGTGCGGTGCTTGACGAGTTGGATGACCTGACTTTCGGCCAATTCGACGATGAGTTTGATTTGCAAAATGTCGCCGATACTGGAAGTGATGGCGTTGGCCCGCCCGCCGCGCCGGAGATAGGCGAGGGTGTCGAGCAAGGCGTAGACTTTCACGCGGCGGCGCGTGGATTTAATCGCGGCGAGGACTGCGGGCAAAGACTGTCCGGCGGTGATGGCTTCGGCGGCGGCGATGACTTGCCAGCCGAGGCCCATAGAAACCTGGCCGGTGTCCACGAGCGTGAGGCGCGGCCCAAACGGTTCGGCGGCGAGGCGCGCGGCGTTGTAGATGCCGCTGAGTCCGGCGGCCATGTGAAGTGAAATGACGTCGGCGTCGCCGCATTGGCGATAGGCGGCTTCGTATTCGCCGATGGCGGGCGAGGCGGTTTGCGGGAGTTGCTTGAGGGTCGGCAGGCGCTCGTAAAATTCCCCGCGCGAGAGTTCGATCCCGTCACGATAAGGCCGCCCGTCGAGCAGGACGATGGCCGGGACGACGAGGATGTTGTGACGCGCCACCAGTTCGGTGGGGAGGTCGGCGGTGGAATCGGTGACGAGCCTTAGCATCGAAAGGATGAAGGATAAAGGATGAAGGATGAAAAAAACTTTCCGCCTTTATCCCTCATCCTTCATCTTTTTCTTTTACTCCGGCTCTTCTTCGCCCTCGAACACGATCACGCCCATCGCGTCGGGGCCGAGGAAGGTGGCGAGCGAGGGGCCATAGGTCAGCACTGGCCACTGCCGTCCGGGGAAATCAATGGCTAACCGCTCCAACAGCATCCGCGTGTCCTCGTTGTACTGCGGCGAGCTTTGCAGGATGGCGAGGTGTTCGATGTTGGAGAACTCGACGATGAATTCGATGAGTTTCTCCACCGCTTGCGGGCGCGTACGGACTTTTTCCATCGGCACGATGTCGCCGTCTTCCATCGTCAGGAAGGGCTTGATGCCGAGCATGGAGCCGAGTACGGCCTGCGCTTTGCCCACGCGTCCGGCTTTGGCCAGATATTCCATCGTCTCGGTGAAGAACACGGTATAGAGGCGCGGGACCATGCCGCGCACGATGCGGACGATGTCGTCCTGAGTCGCGCCGCGCTCGGCGGCGAGGGCGGCGGCCTCCACCAGCAAGCCGAGGCCGATGGAAGTCGAGAGCGAATCGATGACTTGAATCTTGCACCGCCCGGCGAGGGCCTCGGCTCCGGCGCGGGCATTGGCGCAAGTGCGGCTGAGTTTGGACGAGAGATGAATGGCAAGAATCTTGTCCGTGGCTTTGGCGACCTGCTCGTAGGCGAGGGCGAACTGCTCGACGGTGGGCGAGGCCGCGACGGGGATCGGCTCGCCCCCGGCGATGCGCGCGAAGACTTGCGCGGTGCTAAGGTCCGGGCCTTCGGTGTAAACCTGTTTGCCAAAGTGAATCGTGAGCGGCACGACGGTCACGTCGTGTTTCTCGGCAAAGGTCGGGTCAAAGAAATGGGCAGTGGAGTCGGTGACGATTTTGATTTTGGACATAGTGGCGGATGGTCGTTTCGCGTGGTAGATCGCAAATGGCGGATAGCCGCTTCGCGTGGCGGATGGTCATGCTATCTGCCATCCGCTATCGGCTACTCGGCAGACAGGATGTAGTGGTAGTGCGGCTGGCCCCCGCTGTGGATTTCGACTTCGAGATTAGCGTAAGCGGCGAGGAGGGCGGCTTTCATTTGTTCGGCTTGCTCGGCAGTGACTTCCGCGCCGTAATAGAGGGTGATGATTTCACGCTCGCTCGCGTCCATGACGGCCAGCAGGCGCATCAGCGTCTCAGATAAATCATCGCCCGCGACTTTGAGCGAACCATTGTGCAGGCCGATGATTTGCCCCTCGCGCACGGCGACCCCATTGAGTTCCACCGTCCGCGTGGCGGTGGTGATCTCTCCGGTCTCAATCTCCCCGCTGGATTTCTCCATCGCCGTCCGCACGGTCTCCAGATCCCCTTCGGGCACGTAACCCAGCATCGCGGCCAAACCCTGCGGCACGGTGCGCGTGGGAACGACGGTCACCTGCTTCACTGAATGTTCGGCGGCCTGTTGCGCGGCGAGGATGATGTTCTTGTTATTCGGCAGGACGATGACGCGCTCGGTGGGCAAATCGCCGATGGCTTGCAGGATGTCTTGCGTGGAGGGGTTCATCGTTTGCCCGCCGGAGACGAGGGCGGCCACGCCCAACGAGGCGAGGATGCGCGCGAACCCGGGGCCGGGCGAGACGGCGACGACGGCGATTTGCCCGGGCGTCACCGGCTTGAGGCCGAGCGGTTCCTCGACCCGCGCGGTCTCTTGCTCCTCCAACTGGTCGAGCAGGTTTTCCATGTGCACGCCGATGACCGTGCCGAACTCTTCGGCTAGTTCAATTGGGTCGTAGCGTTTGGTCTTGAGCAAATGGATATGGACGCGATAAACGCCGTCGCCTTCGCCGAGTTGGATGGACGTGCCCAGCGGTTCGAGGCGATTGTAGAACACGGGCATATCCAGCGACCCGCGCGGGCGGAAGTCCACGACGGTCTCCCACTCTTGCCCCGGCTCCACCGCGTTCAGCGCCACGCCCACCGCCGCGAGACTCAACGGCGTGATGGCTTGCTCCACCGGCTTGTCGAGCGGCAAACCGCGCAGATAGCGGAGCATCCCCTCCAGTACGAACATCAGCCCTTTGCCGCCGGAGTCCACGACCCCGGCTTGTTTCAACACCGGCAAAAGTTCAGGCGTGCGCGCCACCGAGGCGTGCGCGGCCTGCACCGCCACTTCCAGCAGATAGCGCAAGTCAGCGCTGAGGGGCCGGGCCTGCGCCACGGCCTCGGCGGTGTCTTTAATGACGGTGAGGATGGTGCCCTCGACGGGCTTGCCCACGCCGCGATAGGCGGTGTCGCGGCCCTCGAGGAAAGCCGTCAGCAACTGGTCGGCGTCGAAAGTTTCGAGCCCGTCGAGACTGCGCGCGAAGCCGCGCCAGATTTGCGAGAGGATGACGCCGGAGTTGCCGCGCGCGCCCATGAGCGCGCCGTGCGCGACCGCGTGGGCCACCTGGCCGACGTGGTTCTCGTCGCTCTCGACGATTTCATTCCACGCGGCCTGCATCGTGAGGAGCATATTCGTGCCGGTGTCGCCGTCGGGCACGGGAAAGACGTTGAGGGCGTTGACCGTTACGTGGTTGGTGTTGAGCCACGTCAGCCCGGCGTAGGTGAGGCGCCTGAGGCCCGGCCCGTCGCAATAACGGATTTCGCTGGCGAAGCGGATTTGGCGCTCGGCGCGCGTGGTGGCGAGGTCGCGGCTAGTCATGAGGCTAGTCAGGCATCCGGATTGCTCACGCGCAAGCCCTGCACGTGGACATTGATATCGCCCACCGGCAGGCCGAGAGTCTTCTCGACATTGAAGCGCACGAGGTTGGCAATGCTGGTCGCCACCACCGAAATGCGCGTGCCGTACTCGACGATGATGTATAGGTTGATGGTGATCTGGTCGCCGGCCACCAGCACTTCCACGCCGTGGCGCGGGTCGCGGGTAAGAATATTGGTGATGCCATCCATCACGCTCTTGGGAGCCATCCCCACGACGCCGTAGGATTGCAAGGCGGCCTGGCTCGCGATGGTGGCGATGGCGTTGGGCGAGATTTCGATGCGTCCGAGCGGAGTCGTTTCACCGGTCATGGTTTTAGCCGCGAATTACGCCAATGGGCACGAACTTTTTCGGAGCCCTTCGCGCAATTCGGAGCGGTAAGTTGGCTGAGCTGCACAAGTCGGGCGTATACATATACAAGCGCGCCGGGTTGATAGAACGATTACTCTATGGTAACATCGCGTCCGCTGTCTGGAAAAAACCTGAAATTATCTAGTAAAGGAAGTAAGCACCATGAAATGCGCTAACTGTGGCAAGGCTACCGTCTTTGGGCAGAGAGTCTCACACGCCAAGAACCACACCCGCCGCGAGTTCCGCCCGAATTTGCAAAAAGTGTCGGTGATGACCAACGGCAAGATGGTTCAGAAGATCATGTGCACCAAGTGCATCAAGGCCATGAGCAAAATCAAGGACTAAGTTCTTTTGCCCGTTCATCATCAAAGCCGACCCTCTGAGGTCGGCTTTTTTATTTGTCTATACCGTTCAATTTATTCGCCAGTGTATGAATGCCCGCCGCGATGCCATCGCGGTGCTTGAAGATGGCGCTGGCGGCGACGAAAGCCGAAGCTCCCGCCGCGTGGGCTTGCGTCCCGGTCTCACCATCAATGCCGCCGTCCACTTCAATCTCGGTCTTGAGTCCGCGCGCGTCAATCCAGGCGCGCAGTTGCTGGATTTTAGGCAGGGTTTCGGGAATGAACTTTTGGCCGGAGAAACCGGGATGGACGCTCATTGGGAGGACGATATCAGCTTCGGCGAGGTAGGCCTCGATGGCGCTCGCCGGGGTCTCCGGGTTGAAGGCGACCCCGGCCTTTTTGCCCAGCCCTTTGATTTTCTGCAACACGGCGGGCAAGTCGGGGCACGCCTCGATATGAACCGTGAGATGGTCGGCTCCGGCGTCGGCGAAGGCGGACAGATACCGCTCGGGCTGGACAATCATCAAATGCACGTCGAGCGGGAGGGTCGTGACCCGCCGGATGGCCTCCACCACCACCGGGCCGACGGAAATGTTCGGGACAAATTGCCCGTCCATCACGTCAATGTGCAGCCAGTCGGCTCCGGCGGCCTCACATTCAGACACTTGTTCGCCAAGTTTCGTGAGATCGGCCGACCAGATGGAAGGGGCGATAATCATGCGCGGTATGATACACGACGGGGGGGGGGTAGTCAACGGATTGAGCGGAGGCCGTCAACGGATTGCTTCGCGGAACGGACGAACGGATGAGGCGACTATGGACACACTTTTTCTTCTCAAAGGCCTTTTGCTCGGCTTCTCCATCGCCGCGCCGGTGGGGCCCATTGGGGTGTTGTGCATCCGGCGCACGCTGGCGGAGGGGCGGGCGGTGGGGTTCGTCTCCGGTCTCGGGGCGGCGACGGCGGATGCGGCTTATGGCGCGCTGGCCGCTTTCGGGCTGACGTTTGTCACCAGTTGGCTGGTCGGCGGGCAGGGGTGGTTGCGGCTCATCGGCGGGGCGTTTTTGTGTTATCTCGGCGCGCGGACGTTTTTGGCTAAACCGGCGGAGCAAGCGGCCTCAGTGAAAGGGAGTGGGTTGCTCGGCGCGTATGCGACGACCTTGTTTTTGACCTTGACTAACCCGACGACGATCCTTTCATTTGTGGCGGTGTTCGCGGGGTTGGGATTGGCGAGCGGCGCGGGGAATTACGCCTCGGCGGGATGGCTGGTCGGCGGGGTTTTTCTCGGCTCGGCGGCGTGGTGGCTGGTGTTGAGCGGCGGGGTAAGCCTGCTCCGGGCGCGGTTCGATGCGCGCGCGATGGTGTGGGTGAACAGGTTTTCGGGGATGGTGATTGCGGGGTTTGGGGTGGTGGCGCTCTTTAGCCTGATTGTTGGGTAGGGCCGGGCTAAAAAGCTTTAACGCAAAGGGCGCAAAGAGAGCGCAAAGGACGCGAAGACTTTTAAGCTATCCCGACTTTAACGGGAAAACCAACGTAGGTCACGCTTTGAGCGTGACAACCTAAGCGACAAAAGTCGTCACGCTACAAGCGTGACCTACGCGAAAATCGAAAAAGGAAATTCGCGCTAATTCGCGTAATTCGTGGCGAAGATTTTACTTGCCTTGCAACTTCGGATACCACGCGGAGAGGACGGCCTCGGCGGGTTTGCCGCGAATGTTGAGGGATTTGTCGCGGAGGGTAGCCATGGGGTTGTAGCCGTAGGCAAAGAAGCCGCCAACCCACGGGCGGGCATTAACGGCGGTGAGCAGGGCGGTGTAAATATCGGCTTGCTCCTGGAGGTCGAGGGCGTAGGGGGTGTCAGGGCCACCGGGGTTGAAGTCTTCATAGGAGCGGCATTGTCCGTCGTCGCGCTTGAGGCATTGGGTGGCCACGCCGTCGGCGGAGTAATAGGCAGTGACCAGGTGGATGGGTTTGTTGAAGCGTTGGAACACCGGCGCGACTTGCGCGTCCATGAGCGCGCCCGCCGTGTTCGCCATGTCGGCGATGGAGGCGGAATTGCTCTGGCTGAGGGCGCTCCACCAGAAGAGACGAATGACATCCACGGAGTCGAGAAACTGCGGTGGGTTGGGCCAGACGCTTGACCCCATGAGCAACTCAAACGCCAGCGGGCCTTTGTAGTGGGCGCGGACGTTGGAGATGAGACTGCGCCAACGGGTGTCGGCATCCGGCGGGGCTTCGGGTTCACCGGGGAGGGCGGGGCGCAATTTGAAATCGCCGATGACGAGCAAGTCTACGTTGGCGCGGGTGGCGAGGTCGGCTTGCGTGAGAATGTATTGTTGATAGGCCGCGAACCAGAGATTCCAGAAGTCGGTGTTGTAGTTGAGGCCGTTCCAGTATTCGCACGCGCCGTAGGGGGTGTAGTGGCAGGTGACGGGATGCAGAACGACGCGCAGGTTAGTGTTGTGCGCTTGATCTACGAGGGTCTTCCAATCGTAGGGGAGCAGAGACAGCGCGGGGTCGAGGGAATACTGTGGGCGCGGATTCATCGAGAGCGCGGTCCCGCGCGGGGTGAAAGCGACCCACCCGGCCCCGGTCATTTGCGCGGATTTAAAGTCGTCGCCGAAAAACGGATAACTGTTCGGGTCAAATGAATCGTCGAAAGCGAGTCCCGCCGAAAAATTCAGGTGATTATTAATGGCGGGCAGGACGCCGGTGGTGGGGGGCGCGTCGGCGAGCCATTGCCACGCGTCTATGCGGTCTTGGATGTTTTGCGGGAGGAGGGTGAAGGTGAAGAAGCGCCCGGTGGCGGCGCGACCGGCGGTGGCGGAGTCGTCGGCGGTGGAGCAGGCGTAGTTGCGGCAGAAGCGGTAGAAGACACTGCCCGCGATGTCGGTGGGGTTGTAGAGGGTGTACTTCCACTCATTGGTGCTCGCGCGCCACATGGGGAGGGGCGCGTCCCATTGCTTGGCCCGGAATTGTATAGTGACCAGGTCATTGGGCGGGGTGTTGCCGGGGGTGGTCACGGCGAAAGTGACGGAGGCGGAGGAGCCGCTGTGCCACGCGTCTACGGTGTCTTCGATGGTGGTGTCGTTGAAGGGGATGACGATGTGGCGGAGGCGTTGCGAGCCCGAGGAGTCGAGTTCGCCGTTCCACACGCCGTCGCCGAGGGTGTATTTGTAGCTGATGACTGCGCCGACGGGGAGGACGACGATGGCGGCCCAGCGGCCATCGGCGAGGGGGATGAGGACGGGTTGGCGCGCGGAGGCGATGGCGGAACCGTTGGGGCTGAGGGTGAACGTGTCTCCGAGTCCCGCGATGTCTCCCGCGAGGCGGAGAGTGGCGCTACCATCGGTGCCGGGCGGGAGGCGCACCATGAAGGTGACGTGGACTTGATTGGGGTCGGGCGTGGCGAAATCTTGCGCGGCGATTTGTCCGGCGGCGACGGTGACGGACCTTTGCATGGGTGCGAGGAAACCATCGGGGGAGAGGAGATTGACGCGCTGAGTCCCGACGGGGAGGTCGGCGATGACGTAACTGCCGTCCCCCGCGGTGAGCGCGATTTTGCCGCCCGCGGCGACGAGGACGCCCATGACACCCTGACCGGTGTTGCTGTTCCGCGCGAAGCCGCTCACCCCGCCGAGGTCGCCGACGAAAGGCGTGTCGGTCCAGGCGGCGACGACGTCGTCGGTGGTCTCGGTGTTGGCCGTGATTTGCAACAACCGATAGGGCACAGATTGGCGCGCGGGCGTGACTTCTTCTTCGTAAGTGGGCAGGGCGCGGATGTAGCGGTAACGCAGTACCGCGCCGACAGTGGCTTTCGTGCCGCCCGTCCACACGTTGTTGCCCGCGCTGAGGAGAGGGACGATGATGCTCGTGCCGCCGACTTCGTCTATGATTTTGACGGCGGGCGCAGAGCCGGGCGGCGTGTTCGAGGGCGCGTGAAGCGTGAAGGTGACAAGCGCGGCGGGGAGCGGCGTAGGCGTTGGCCCCGCTGGCCGGGGCGTGGGGGATGGCCCGGCGGTGGCGAAGGTGAGGATGGGGAGGGGGATGTTGCCGCAGGCGGTGGTTATTAACAGCACCAAGGCAATGAATGAGCGTTTGAGGAGGCGCATGAGTGGATTATAGAACGGCAAATCCTAAACCCCAAACTCCAAAATTTATTGGAACGCTGACGCCGACCTCACCCCCGCCCCTCTCCTGACGACGCTCTTGCTCCGCGAAGCGGTCGTCAGGAGAGGGTCAGGGGTGAGGTTGAGAAGTTACGGCAATTGCAAAATCAGCACCGCGCTTGCGATATAACTCACTGTGCCGAGGCCGATGGCCCATAGCGCCGCTTCGCGCTCGTCGGTGGGGGAGAAGGCCACGCCGAGGCCGAGGCCCAGCGCCACTGCGCCGAGACTGCCGCCGAGTTCGGCGAGGGTGCGCGAGAAGGTCGAAGTCGGGGCGAAGAGAGTGAGGAGCAGGGCCATGATGGAGAAGGTGATGCCACCAAAAGCCACGAACCGCGCCCAGATGGCGAAGCGATTGGTATTGTTCGGAATCAGCGCCGGGATGAGCGGGAGGTTGGGGTCGTCGGAGGTCGCGCCTTCGGTGCCGTAGAGGAAGCGCAGGATGATGAATTGTTGCAGGGCGGTGTAGACGAGGATGCCTTTGACGAAGACCAGCGCGCCGCGCTCGACGAAACCGAGATTCATCACGCGGTACAGCGGCTCGGGGCCGAGGATGGAGGCGCGAGTATCGAGCGCGGGCCAGATGGAGAGCGCGAGGAGCGTGGCGACGGCGGCGATGAGCGCGGGATCGCTCCAACGCAAGCAGGCGATGCCGATGGCGATGAACGGCAGGCCCGCGACCGGATGCGCCGCGCCCGCCGCGAGTTCAGTCAGCCCGCCGAGGCCGATGAAGAGCCAGCCCCACAGCAATTGTCCGCGCGCGAGGCGGGTGACGGCTTTGAGGAGGTTGGGGTCGTCTGGGGGGAGGAGTTTGGGCATGGGAAGAAATGAAAAATGATGAATGGCCGCTTCGCGTGACGAAGAGCTTATTTGAACGGGCAGATGTCTTCGGGCAAATAGCCATCCCAACGGCAGGCGCGAAATTATAGTGCGCGAAAGTATACTATACTGCGCCCGCTAATCACCGGAGAAACGTGATGGAAATCATCGAATCCCAAATCGTCAAAGATTCTAAATTTGAAGAGAACGCCACGCATCACCGCGCCTTGGCGGAAGAGTTGCGGGCGCGGTTGGCGCTCGCGCGGCAGGGCGGCGGGGCCAAGTATCGCCAGCGGCACGAGTCGCAGGGCAAGCTGTTCGTGCGCGAGCGGATTGACAAACTGCTCGACCCCGGCTCGCCGTTTTTGGAACTCAGCCCACTCGCGGCGTGGGATTTGTACGAGGGCGAGGCCCCCGGCGCGGGCGTGGTGACGGGCATCGGGCGGGTGAGTGGGCGCGAGTGTCTGATTATCGCCAACGACGCGACGGTGAAGGGCGGCTCGTATCTGCCGCTGACGGTGAAGAAACATCTGCGCGCGCAAGAGGTGGCCGAGGAGAATCATCTGCCGTGCATTTATCTGGTGGACTCGGGCGGCGCGTTCCTGCCCTTGCAGGATGAGGTGTTCCCTGACCGCGAGCATTTCGGGCGCATCTTCTACAATCAGGCGCGGATGAGCGCGAAACGCATCCCGCAGATTGCGGCGGTGATGGGGAGTTGCACGGCGGGCGGCGCGTACGTCCCGGCGATGAGCGACGAGACGGTGATTGTGAAAGGGACGGGGACGATTTTTCTGGCTGGCCCGCCATTGGTGAAGGCCGCGACGGGCGAGGAAGTGACCGCCGAAGAATTGGGCGGGGCGTACGTCCACACGCACAAATCCGGCGTGGCCGACCATTTTGCCGAAGACGACGAGCACGCGCTGGAGATGGTGAGAGGAATCATCGAGACGTTGAATGTTGGCAGGTTTCAGGTTGGCAGGTCGCAACCTTCAACCTTGAACCTGAAACCATCAGAAGAACCTCTTTATCCAGCCGATGAGATCTACGGCGTTCTTCCCCAATCTTTCCGCGAGGCCTACGACGTGCGCGAGGTGATTGCGCGATTGGTGGACGGGAGCAAATTCCGCGAATTCAAAGCCAATTATGGGGCGACACTCGTCACGGGATTCGCGCGGATTGAGGGCTACCCGGTGGGAATCGTGGCGAACAACGGCGTGCTATTCAGCGAGTCGGCGCTCAAGGGCGCGCATTTCGTCGAACTCTGCACGGCGCGCAACATTCCGTTGTTGTTCCTGCAAAACATCACGGGTTTCATGGTGGGCAAGGACTACGAGGCGGGCGGCATCGCCAAGGACGGCGCGAAGATGGTGCACGCGGTGGCGAATGCGCGCGTGCCCAAGTTCACCGTCATCATCGGTGGGAGTTTCGGCGCGGGGAATTACGGGATGTGTGGGCGGGCGTATCAGCCACGCTTTCTATGGATGTGGCCCAACGCGCGCATCAGCGTAATGGGCGGCGAACAGGCGGCGAATGTTTTGCTCACGGTGAAGCAAGACCAACTTAAGCGTGAAGGCAAGCCGCCAATGACAGCGGATGAAGCCGCCGAATTTATGCGCCCGACGCTGGAAAAATACGAAGTTGAGGGCAACCCGTATCACTCCACTGCGCGCCTGTGGGACGATGGCATCCTCGACCCGGCGGAAACGCGGCGCGTGCTCGGGTTAGCGCTGGCGGTGAGCCTGAATGCGCCGGAGGAGGAGACGCGGTATGGGGTGTTTCGTATGTAGTTTCAGGTTTCGAGTTGAAGGTTACGGGTTATTTCGGAATCCAAAACTCGGAACCCGGAACTCGAAACCTTCACCCTTCTCACTCTGGAATGAAATAGATATCCGTCGGCTTGAGCTTGCTGTTCCGCAGATACTCCGCCTTCACTTTCATCCCGATCCAATCGAGCGAAGCCTGCGCCGGGTCCACGCCCATGAGCCGGGTGAGGAAAAGCGTGTTCGCGCCCTCGAACTCGATGAGCGCCAGCACGTACGGGCACTCCGGCAAAAATTCCTCCGAGCCAAAGTGACAAACCGTAAAGGCGTGCACCGTGCCAGTGTTGGGCAAGACCACCCATTGCGTCTCCTCGCCCGTGCGCATATCGTGCCCGCGCGGGTTGGCGTAGGTGTAGCCGGTCTGCGGGTCGCGCGAGCCGAGGAATACGCCGTTGGTCAGCCCGGCAAAGAACGGCGAGTCCTGCCCGTAGGAGTGCAGGTACGCAATCTGATACACCTGCTCAATTTGGATGGGCGACATCTGCTTGAGCAGGGCCAGCGTCTGCTCATTCAAGTCCTTGGGGAAAGGGATGTTGTGGACGATGTATCCGCCCAGCATCTCGGGGCGGCGGTCAGGTAGTTTGGACATGGTAGGCTCCTTGGTCTTTGTCACTCTGAGCGGCGAAGCCGCGAAGAGTCTCTGCTTACACTGGAGAGATGCTTCGGCTCTTCGAGCCTCAGCATGACAATCTATGCTTCTTTTTCCAACACCGACACCGTCACGTACGTTCCCGTCCCCGCGTGACTGTGAATTGCCCCTCGCTTGGCATCCTTCACTTGCAAGCGGTCGTCGCCAAAGTGTTTCTGGATGCTCCCCTGCAATTGCCAGATGGCGAACACAGCCTGCATCAACCCCGTCGCGCCAACGGGATGCCCGCACGCGATCAGCCCGCCCGAGGGGTTCACCGGGCACATCGGTTGTTCCGGCAACTTCAACCCGTAATCAATCCCCGGCATGAACGCCTTGCCCGAGGCGGCAAATGGCCCGCCCTCGCCGTAGCGGCACAGGCCGAGGTCTTCGTACGTCTGAATCTCGGATGACGTATAAGCATCGTGCAGTTCGACGAAGTCCAATTCGTTCAGCGGGTTGGCGATGCCCGCGTGTTTCCACGCCATGTTGCCTGCCGTGCGCCCCGCGCGGAACGAGTGCACGCCCGGATACCGGAAGCCTTTATCCCACAATTGGCGATAGTAAGCGCGCGTCTCGTCGGATGATTTTTCCTGCTCGGTCGCGTAGTGCCGCATGAAGTCATCGTAGTCCGCGTGCGGGCGATCGGCCATGCGCATCGCGTCCGTCCCCCGCCCGATGCCGGTGACTTTGACCAGCGGGCGCGCCAGCTTCGCCCCGGCCCGTTCCAGTTTCCGCAGACCTTCTTCGTTGCACAGAATCGTCGCCGCCGCGCCATCCGACATCACGCAAATGTCCAGCCGGGTCAGCGGCCACGCCACCATCGGCGCGTTCCGGATGTCTTGCACCGTGTAGCGGTTGCGCTTTTGCGCGTATTGGTTGTGATAGGCGTTGAGGTGATTCTTCACCGAGACGTGCGCCATCTGCTCGACCGTGGTGCCGAACTCCTTCATGTGCCGGGTGACCATCATCGCGTAATAGCCGGAGTAAAAGCCGCCCACCGGGTAATCAAAACTCACGTCCGAGGCGAGGGCGATGAACTCGTTGCCCTTCCACGTCTCCACGTGGCTCATCGTCTCGAAGCCGTAGGCCACGCAGATGTCCATGTGCCCGGAGGCCACGCTCTTCCACGCCTCCTGAAAGCACAGCCCGCCCGTCGCGCCGCCGCCCTCCACGCGGTGACTCGGCTTGGGGCACAGGCCGAGATAATCCTGCACCATGATGCCCGCCATGAGTTGCCGTTGGAAGTGGTCGGAGAAATACGAGGCCACCGAGCCGTCCACCAGTTCGGTGAACTGCGCGAAGGTCAGGCCGAGGTCGCGGATGGCGTAATCGTAGGCTTCTTTGACGACGGCCTGAAAGGTTTTATCTGGACGGGCTTTGGCGAATTTGGACACGCCGCCAGAGACGGCGTAGACGGTGGGGGGCATGAGAATCTCCTATGATGAAAGCCGATTGAACATCCGCCAGCGTAGCCAGCGCCGCCGGGCTTGTCCAGTATCAATTGACATTGAAAAATTGGATATTTGGCACAAGTGGTATATTCTCTGCCCAACCCTCAGAGCATTCTGCAAATCGCCGGACTGGGCGCTGACCAAGGGGTTGAATGCGCCGGAGGCGGGGACGCAAGAGGGCAGGTTTAGGATGTGAGAAGGGCAGATATATAATTGGCGCAAGTGGCAATTGGGAAAGGCAGGCAACAGCATGGCCGAAACTCTGACACACATTGAAATAGATTTTCCAGTCGAATTGCTGGACGACTTGAATCGGCTCGCGCCGTCGAGCAGGCGGGATGAAATCATCGTCGCCGCCACTGCGGATTACGTGCGCCGACTCAAAACGCTCGCGGCTTTGAAAGAGACCGCGGGCGCGTGGTCCGATGAGAGCCACCCGGACATGGCGACGCCCGCCGACATTGACCGCTGGCTGAGTCAACTGCGCGCGGGTTGGCGGCGTGAACCGCTCTGGCCGGAAGGGCATCATGCCTGATTACTTGCTGGACTCCAATGTTCTGATTCGCCATCTGCGCCGCCATCAGCCGACCACCGACCTGTTGGCGGCGTTGACTTTAGACGGGCAGTTGGGCATCGCCACCATCTCACGCACCGAGATTATTGAAGGGATGCGCGACCATGAGCGGGATAAAACCCGGCTCTTGCTGGACGCGCTCATGGCTTATCCGCTGACCATTCCCATTGCCGACTTAACGGGCGACTATCTCCGCCATTACCGAGCGCAAGGCGTCATCTTGGACAAACCGGATGTGATCATTGCGGCTACCGCCGCCTATCACGGCTTGACGGTCGTGACGTATAACGTCAAGGATTTTCCGATGGCCGAGTTGCGGTTGTATGCGCCCATGCCGGAATGACTCGGTTGAGCTGCGGCGGGTGCTGTAGATTAGCTACTGTCGTATTTTGCCCGAATCGTACCCCTATGCTACTATCTTTAGACTGGAGGTCATGCAATAGCACACGCGAGAACTGCTCTGGTTAAAACACAAGTTCAATTGAGCAAAGCGCAAATCCGCGCGCTCAAGGAATTGGCGGCGGCGCGCAAGAAAACGCGCTCCGAATTAATCCAACTGGCGGTTGAGGCTTGTCTGCGTTCCGAAGAAATGGTCAAAGCCGAGCGGAAGCGGCGGGCGCTGGCAGTCGCCGGACGGTTCAACTCCGGCCTATCTGACATTGCCGCCCAGCACGACCGCTATTTAGTTGAAGCTTACCAAGAACACAGCCCTCACGTTTGACTCCCACTTCGCGGAACAGGGTTTCCACGTCATCCCCTGACCTGTCGCTTGGCATCATTCAGCGGGTGATTGCGCTCGATGTGGTCATCTCTGCCTCGCTCAATTACTATGCGCTGGAACCGCCGCACTCAAGAATAAGCAAGGCCGTGTGCTGGCAGTGACGGTGGACTAATAAGCATGAGTGACTTGTTGTTTCAGCGGGAAGGTCTATGCCAAGTCGTAAAACGACGAAGACGCAACCGAGTCTGGCCGGGATGCCAGCCCCCAAAATGAAACCAACCCAAAAGACGGCTGTCGGCGAAATACTGTCGCCTAAAGGTGACCAGCGGGCCAGCGACTTGTTCATCGTTGACAATAGTGAAGACGACTGGAAAGTCGCGCGCTACTTGCATGATTGGTGTGAGATTGCCCGCGCCTTTGACATTGCCACCGGCTATTTTGAGATTGGTTCCCTTCTGGCCCTCGATGGTCAATGGCAAAAATTAGACCGCATCCGCGTTTTGATGGGCGATGAAGTCACCCTCCGCACCAAACAAGCGTTTGATGCCGCCTTTAGTCGCATTCAGGCCACGCTGGACGACAGCCTGGAACGCGAGAAAGAAAAGAACGACTTTCTCAAAGGCGTGCCAGCCATCGTGGCCGCGCTCGAAAAGGGACAGATTGCCTGTCGGGTGTACACCGAGCGCAAGTTCCACGCCAAAGCGTATATCACCCATACCAAGTTTGAAGTGATGCCGCCCGTGGCGCTCGTCGGTTCCAGCAACTTCACTTACCCCGGTTTGCACGACAACGTCGAACTGAATATTCAGGTGCGGCATGATGTGGCTGACCTCCAAGCCTGGTATGAGCGCTACTGGGAAGAAGCGAAAGACGTTACGCCTGACCTGCTCAAAGTCATCACCCGCCACACGCGCGATTACTCGCCGTTCGAAGTGTATGCCAAAGCGCTGTACGAATTCTTCAAAGGCCATGCGCTGACGGCCACCGAATGGGAACTCACCCAATCGAAGATTTACCCGATACTCGATAACTACCAGCGGGAAGGCTATCAAGCCTTGCTGAAGATTGCGGGGCAATACAATGGCGCATTGCTGTGTGATGGCGTGGGGCTGGGCAAAACGTTCATTGGGTTGATGCTCATTGAGCGGCTGGTCGAGCACGAGCGCCAACGGGTGGCGTTGATTGTGCCCAAGGCGGCGCGTAAGCCGGTCTGGGAAAGCAAACTCCGGCGTTATCTACCCTCTCTCGGCGGGGTATACAGCAACCTGGCGGTCTACAACCACACCGATCTCTTGCGGGGCAACGACTACGCTGAACAGATGCAAGAGATTCAAGCCAAGGCGGATGTGGTCATCATTGACGAGGCGCATCATTTCCGCAATCAGGCCTCCAAGCGTTACCGCAAACTGTTCGATATGCTGGAAGGCAAACGCGTCTTTCTGCTCACGGCCACGCCCGTCAACAATAGCCTGCTCGACCTGCAACATTTGCTGGAATTGTTTTCACGGCGGCAGGCCGATTACTTCAAGACTGCACCATTGGGCGTCCATTCGCTCCCCGGTCATTTTCGGCGACTGGAAAACGCGCTGGAACAACTGACCGGCCACGGCGCGCTTGACACGGATATTTCATTGGCCGACGCCGAAAAACTCTTGACCAACGACCCGCTCACCCAGCGGTTGGTCGTCCAGCGCAGTCGCGCGTATGCGCGCCGGAGTCAGGAACAACAAGGCGCTACTACGGTGATCTTTCCCACGCGCGAGCCACCGCAAGTCGGCCAGTATTCCCTCAAGAAAACCTATGGCGGCTTGCTCGATAAACTGCGGCAAGCCTTTTTTAGGCAGGGTAAACCGCCTCTCCTCTCGCTGGCCATTTACAATCCGGTAGCCTATTCCACCGACCCCGCTAAAGTGGAAGATTTTGTCCGGGGGCGGCAGGGGCAGATTGTGGGCCTCATCCGCACCCAACTCCTCAAACGTTTTGAAAGCTCGGCGGTGGCCTTTCAAGCCACCTGTGAGCGTCTCTTGCTCAAACTGCTGGCTTTTGTCACGGTCAATTCGCAGTCGAAAGCTGAGAAGACCTGGCTTGACCGTTGGCAAGCCCGCCATAGCGATTTGTTAACCCGCGTTAAAACTCATCTGCATCCGGACGCTGAGGCCGACGAAGACGCCGAGGATGATGTTTTGCCGCCGGAGTTTTTAGAGACCGCCGAGGTGCTCTCCCGTTCGGAATATAAAGTCGAGGAGATTGTCAGCGAGACTCAGTCGGATCTTGACCAACTGATTATTTTTTTGGATGAGCTGGAAGATTTTTCGGCGACGACGGATGACAAAATCCAGACTTTGCTAGGTTTGTTCAAAACCAACCCATGGTTGAAGCATCACAAGGTTTTGATTTTTAGTGAGTATATGGAGACCGCTCACTACGTGTATGAGCAATTGAAACAAGCCGGGGTGGAGCCGGTGGATGAGGTGCACAGCAGGGTAGAACGCGATCGGGGTGATATCATCACCGCTTTCTCCCCGTATTACAACGACTCTTCCAGCCCGGAACTCAAAGCCAAAGGGGCGACCGAGACGCGGGTGTTGGTCTCGACGGATGTCTTAGCCGAAGGCTTGAACTTGCAGGACGCCACCTTGCTCATCAACTACGACCTCCACTGGAATCCGGTGCGCCTCATGCAACGCATTGGCCGCGTAGATCGTCGCCTTGACCCCGCCACCGAGTCCCGCTTGCTGGCCGACCATCCTCAACTCAAAGATACGCGCGGCAAGGTGCGGTTCTGGAACTTCCTGCCGCCAAACGAGTTGGATGATTTGCTCTTGCTCTACAAGCGGGTGGCCCACAAGACCTTACGCATCTCCAAAGTCTTCGGCATTGAGGGTAAGCAACTGCTCACTGACCAGGATAACTATGAGGCTTTGAAGGATTTCAATCAGACCTATGAAGGCACACCCTCCACGGTGGAAAAGATGCGGCTGGCTTATCAGGACTTGCTCAAGGCGCATCCTAATTTAGAAGCGCAGTTGGCGCGCTTGCCCCAGCGCGTCTTTAGCGGGCGCGCCCACCCCACCGCCGGGGTCAAGGCCGTGTTCTTTTGCTATAGCCGTCCGGCCCAAAACGCCAGCACCGGCCAGTGGGACCTGGAAACTGGGGACACGCAATGGTATCTCTACGACCTCGCCAGCGGCAAAATTTTGGAGGATGTGGAGCAAATTGACGCCGTCATCCGCGCGGAACCGGACACGCCCCGCCAACGGGCGCTCGATGATGCCACTTTGCATGAGATTCGCCTGAGACTTGAAAAGCATCTCACCAACACTTATCTTAAAGCCGCTCAGGCCCCTATGGGTGTGAAACCAATACTGAAGGCCTGGCTGGAGTTGAATTGAGAGGGGCTTATGCCCGACTACACCGCCATCCAAGCCATCCGCAACTTCAAAGGCCTCGTCCGCTATTTGCGCACCGCACTCGATTGGCCGGTGGACGAAGACCAGGCCGACGACCTGACCTTTGATTACGACCCGGGCGAACTGGGACTGGATGCGGCGCACAAGGTCAAAGTCCGCGAGATTAAACAGATCCGCCCGCTGGTGGACGGCCAACCCTGGGGCATTTTTTGGATTGACTTTGAACCGAAGCGCCTGCCGGTGATGGTGATGCGCCGCATTTTGGGCGCGCTGGCCGCCAGCCAACGTCGCGCCCGCCGGAGCACGAAACAGGCCCGGTGGGATGTGCGCGACCTGATGTTTATCTCGGCCACCGGCGAGGGGAGTGAGCGCGGTCTCTCCTTTGCCCACTTCCGCGAGACCGACGACGGTGGAACACCCCAACTCCGCACCTTCTCGTGGGATGTGCGCGAGACGCATTTGTACTACATCAAGAATCTCAACCTCGCCGCGCTCCATTGGCCCGCTGACCCGCAGAATGCCAACGCCTGGCGCGCTCATTGGGCCGCCGCCTTCACCAGCGGCCACCGCGAAACCATCCGCACCGCCGAGGCCCTGGCCGGACGCATGGCTCAACTGGCCGACGTCACCCGTCACGCCGTCAACGAAGCTTTCCTGTACGAGAAGCCCAACGGCCCCTTGCACAAACTGTACGAGTCATTCAAGCAAGTTCTCATCCATGATTTGAGCGTGGACGACTTTGCCGATATGTACGCGCAGACCGTGACCTACGGCCTGTTCTCCGCCCGCGCCACCCGCTCCGGCCAGTTTGCCTTGGAAAACGTGGTCGGCCTCATCCCCAACACCAACCCCTTCTTGCGCGACTTGTTTGCCGAATGTCTCAAGGTGAGTCAAGGCACACGCCGCGCGCAAATTGATTTGGACGAGTTGGGCGTGGGCGAGTTGGTGGAGACTTTGCAGAACACCGATATGGAGCAAGTGCTGCGCGATTGGGGCCGCCAGCGGCGCGGCGAAGACCCTGTCATCCACTTTTACGAAACTTTTTTGCGCCAGTATGACGCCGAGAAGAAGGCCAGGCGCGGTGTGTTCTATACCCCCGACCCGGTGGTGTCGTTCATCGTCCGCTCGGTGGATTACTTGCTCCGCACGGAGTTTGGCTGTAAGGATGGCCTGGCCACATCACTCCCCTCTTCACGTGACTCCCCCTCTCCTGACGCGCGCTCTTCACGTCAGGAGAGGGGGCCGGGGGGTGAGGTCTTTCAGGTTCAAATCCTCGACCCGGCCACCGGCACCGGCACGTTCCTCAAATACGTCATCGAGCAGATTTACGACACCTTCACCGAGAAGCACAAACGCTTGAGCCATGCGGAACGGGTGAAGAAGTGGAACGAGTACGTGCCAACACAACTCTTGCCGCGCCTGTACGGCTTTGAG
>Ga0315281_10001462_pt1 | contig 34886 bp, 31 predicted proteins | sample YL17G07_0_MG_FD_204540 | JGI IMG/M metagenome (GOLD analysis project Ga0315281, IMG submission 204540) | Sediment microbial communities from Yellowstone Lake, YNP, Wyoming, USA - YL17G07_0 | ecosystem: Environmental > Aquatic > Freshwater > Lake > Sediment | place: USA: Wyoming | collected...
ATATACAAATGCTGCACGACGAGCGAACGATCCCGGTCGGTCAAAGCGCCTTCGTTGACGTTGGGGAGGCCGGCAGCAGAGTGCTGAGGCACCGTATCGGTAAGTGCCATGGCGGGGGCTAGTGTGACAGTATCAATTCAACGCGGCTTGAAATAATCGGTATATGTATTTGTATGCACAGCTTTTTATACTGTCTCATGGTATCACCACCCGGACTCGCGGGCAAAGTATAATTTCATCCACTCCCGCGACCCTCCCATGACAGGCATACCCATCCCAGAAAGTGACATTCGCCTGCTCCCCGACCTGCTCGTCAACCAGATTGCCGCGGGCGAGGTCGTGGAACGTCCTGCAGCCGCGCTCAAGGAGTTGATGGAAAACAGCCTCGACGCGGGAGCGCGGCGCATCGACGTCGAGTTGCTGCAAGGCGGCGCCAAGCGCATTCGCGTCGCCGACGACGGCATGGGCATCGCGGGGGCGGAACTGCCGCTTGCCCTGGCGCGCCATGCGACCAGCAAAATCCGCTCGCTCGAGGATCTGGAGAGTGTCGCGAGCCTCGGGTTTCGCGGCGAGGCGTTGTCGAGCATCGCGGCGATCGCGCGTTTGCAACTGCTGAGCCGCAGGGCCGATGATCGTCACGCCTGGCGCATCGAGGCGCGCGCGGGCGAGATGAGCGCCGTCGAACCCGCCGCGCTCGACGCGGGCACCCTGGTCGATGCCGAGGACCTTTACTTCAACGCGCCGGCGCGGCGCAAGTTTCTCAAGACCGAAGTCACCGAGTTTTCGCACTGCGAGGATGTTTTCAAACGTATTGCGCTCGGCGCGCATAGCGTCGCCATGACGCTGACCCACAACGCGAGGCGCGTATGGGACCTCGCTCCGGCGTCGTTCGGGCAGCGGGTGCGCCGCTTGCTGGGGGAGGAATTCGGCGCGGCGTCGATCGCGATCGGGATGGCGGACGCGCAGCCGGACACACAGGCAGACGTGCCGGCGGATGCGCGCGCGTCGTTGCGTTTGCGCGGCTGCATCGCGGCGCCCGCGTATTCGCGTGCGGGCCGCGATGCGCAATTCTTTTTCGTCAACGGGCGCTTCGTGCGCGACAAGCTGGTGAGCCACGCCGTGCGCGAAGCCTATCGGGACGTATTGCATCATCAGCGCCATCCAGCGTATGTGCTGTTTCTCGACATTGACCCCGCGCTGGTGGATGTGAACGTGCATCCGGCCAAAAGCGAAGTGCGTTTCCGCGATGCGCGCGCCGTGCACCAGTTCATTTTCCACGCGCTTGACAAGGCGCTTGCCGCGCCGGTTTCGTCCGCTCGGCCGCAGAGCGTGTCGTTCGCGATCGCTGCGCCTGCGCGCGAGTATGGCGGCACGCCGCGGAGTCTGTTCCCGCAGCGGCAGGCCGCGCTGGGCGTGGCACAGCCGCCTTCCTATTACGAGGCGTTGGGCAGTCGCGGCGCCGGCATTTCCTATCCCTCCGCATCATCCGGGGAGGCGCGCAGCCATGGCGGAGAAATTCCCCCGCTCGGTTACGCGCTTGCGCAACTGCACGGCGTTTATGTGTTGGCGCAGAACGACAAAGGTCTGGTGCTGGTCGACATGCACGCGGCGCATGAGCGCATCGTTTATGAAAAACTCAAGGCGTCGCTCGACCTGAACAGACTTTCCGTGCAACCGCTGCTGGTACCGCTTGCGCTGGCGGTTTCGGATAGCGATGCCGAGCTCGTGGCGGACAACGGTGCTTTTTTCACCGCGCTGGGCTTCGACCTCGCGGTGCTGGGGCCGCGTGAAGTGGCGGTGCGCGCCGTACCCGCGGCGCTCGGCGACACCGATGCGCCGGGGTTATTGCGCGGGCTGCTCGACGATTTGCGCGAGTACGGCGCGAGCCGCGCACTCACCGGGCGGCGCAACGAAATCCTCGGCACCCTGGCATGCCATACCGCGGTGCGCGCCCACCGTATCCTCAGCCTGCCGGAAATGAACGCGCTCTTGCGCGAGATGGAAGAGACCGAACGTTCCGGGCAATGCAACCACGGCCGCCCGACCTGGTATCAGGTGACGCTGGCGGAGCTGGACAAAATGTTCATGAGGGGGCGGTAGCTATAGGGTGAAGGGTGAAGGGTGAAGGGTGAAGGGTGAAGGGTGAAGGGTGAAGGGTGAAGGGTGAAGGGTGAAGGGTGAAGGGTGAAGGGTGAAGGGGCGCCGATAGATTTCATGTTGCAATAGAATGAGGATTACGTTGCTTCGAGCAGCGACAGGAATGCTTCCCACCCTACCGCAGACTGTGCTGTACGCCCCCCCGGTCATCTTTCTCATGGGTCCGACCGCCTCGGGCAAGAGCGCGCTGGCGCTCGAACTCGCGCGCCACTTTCCCATGGAAATCGTCAGCGTCGATTCGGCGCAGGTGTATCGCGGCATGGATATCGGAACCGCCAAGCCGGATGCGCGCACCCTGGCCGCGGCGCCGCATCATCTCATCGACCTCATCGACCCAACCGAATCGTATTCCGCGGCGCGTTTTCGCAAGGATGCGCTGGCGTGCTGCGCGGACATCGTAGCGCACGGCAAGGTGCCGCTGCTGGCGGGCGGAACGATGCTTTACTTCAATGCCCTGACGCGCGGGTTAAGCGACCTGCCCGAAGCCGACGCGGCGACGCGTGCGCAACTCGATGCGGAAGCCGCGGTGCTGGGTTGGCCAGCCTTGCATGCGCAGCTTGCCAAAGTCGATGCATTGACCGCCGCGCGCCTCAAGCCTGCAGACAGCCAGCGTATCCAGCGCGCGCTGGAGGTATTCCGCCTGTCCGGTAAGCCGCTTTCGGAGCTGACAGGAAAGCGGCAGGCGGAGTTGCCTTATTGCGTGCTCAAGATCGCGCTGCTTCCCGGCGACCGCGCCGCATTGCATCGCCGTATCGCCGCGCGCTTCGAGGACATGCTGCGCCTGGGACTGGTTGACGAGGTGCGCGCATTGCGCAGCCGTTTCCACCTCGACGCGGACATGCCGTCGATGCGCTGCGTCGGCTATCGGCAGGTGTGGGAATTTCTGGAAGGCAGGCCGAACGAAGCGGACATGATTCTGCGCGCCACCGCCGCCACGCGCCAGCTCGCCAAGCGCCAGCTCACCTGGTTGCGCGCCATGGACGGCATCGAGACTTTTGACTGTCTGCGCTGCGATGTGGCCGATGCGGTTGTGGCGCGTGTGCGCACTTTCCTCGCGTCATGAGGATTGCATGCGAGGGGCGCTTCGCACCTTCCACGGGTTGAAGGTTGTCGCAGACCCGCATGCCACCTTCCTTCGCAGGAAGAAGGCATGCCGGAGCGCTTTCCGGCGGGTCAGGCCTGATGATACTTGAACGACAGTTTCAGTTTGGCGCGATAGATGAGCTTGCCGCCCTTGTCCACCTTGATATCGAGTTTGGTGACTTCGGCGACACGCAAATCCTTGAGAGTGGCCGAGGCTATTTTCACTGCGTTTTGCGCGGCATCCGTGAACGACTTGTTGCTGGTGCCGACCAGTTCGATGATTTTGTAAACCGAGCTGCCGCTGTCTTTTTTGGCCATGCTGTTCTCCGGTGTTGGTGGTGTTGCGAGGGAATTTTCTACTATACGCCGGGTTCGCCCGCGTTGCGAGCCACGCCGGCGTCGAGCACCGTATCGACCGTGGCGGCGACGCGGCCTTCGGCAAAGCGCAAGGTGAGCGAAGCGCCGGCTGGGGTTTGCCGCGCGCTGCGCACGATGTCTCCGCGCGCGGTTTCGACAATGCTGTAGCCGCGCTCGAGTATGCGCTGCGGATTCAGCATCGGCAGAGCGTCGCGAGCCTGCGCCAGGCGGTGCCCGATCAAGTCGAAGCAGCGCATGCGCGCCTGTTTTAAACCGCTGGCCGCGAGGCGCATGCGCGCGGCACGGCCAGCGATGCCGGGACGCCGAGCCAGCAGGGCCTGCCTTGCGTGCGCGAGTTTCCACTGACGTTGTTGCATTGCAGCGGCATGTCCGCGCGCGAGCCTGTCTTTGCAAGCGGCAAGCCGTTCGCGCTCGCGCGCCAGTTGCTGTGCCGGCGACAACAGGCCGCGCCGCGCCCGGTCGAGGCGTTGCATGATGCGCTCGCGCAGGCGCTGCATGGCGCGCTGCATGGTTGTCGCCCGCGTTGCCAGCCCGGCGATCAGTTCGGAGCGATTGGGCGACAGCATTTCCGCGGCCGCAGTGGGTGTCGGCGCGCGCCGGTCGGCGACAAAGTCGGCAATGGTGACGTCGGTCTCGTGCCCGACGCCGCTGACCACGGGGATCGGGCACGCCGCAATGGCGCGCGCGACGCTCTCTTCGTTGTATGACCACAGGTCCTCGATGCTGCCGCCGCCGCGACACACGATCAGCGCATCGCATTCATTGCGCGCGCTTGCCGTGCCGATGGCGGCCGCAATCTCGCGTGCCGCACTCGCGCCTTGTACCGGGGCTGGATAAATGATCACCTCGATCATGGGGGCGCGGCGCTTGAGCGTGGTGAGGACATCATGCAGCGCAGCGGCCTGGGGCGAGGTGACGATACCGATGCGGCGCGGAAACGCGGGCAGCGTCTTCTTGCGCTCCGCATCGAACAACCCTTCGCTCGCGAGTCTGGCCTTGAGTCGTTCAAAGGCTTCAAATAACGCGCCGAGGCCGGCGCGGCGCAGGGTTTCGACGCCAAGCTGAAACTCGCCACGCGGTTCATACAGAGAGGGCAGGGCGTGTACTTCAACCTGCATGCCGTTTTCGGGAACAAAGCCGAGTAGCGCTGCCTTGTTGCGAAACATCACGCAACGCACTTGCGCGTCTTTATCCTTGAGTACAAAGTACCAGTGACCGCTTGTGGCGCGCGTGAAATTGGAAACCTCGCCCGCTACCCACATCAATTCAAGATGGGCTTCAAGCAGACCGCGCGCACGCCGATTGAGTTCGGAAACGCGGATAATCGCCGCATTCCTTGAGGTGTCCGGGGCAAATAAGTCACTGTTTGGCATGGCTGAAATGTTATCAGTTCAGGGAAATGAATAGTGCGCTTTCTCAAGAAACCGCCCTCTCCCAAAGACATCCTAAGTCATTGATAAATAAGTCTCGGAATTGCATATGACAGGAAGATTAAAATTTAGGCTTACGAAAAAAAAATGTTACGCGTGCGTGACTTAAAGAAAAACTCTGTGGAGAATCCACAGAGTTATCAACAAGCTCTGTGGATGAATTTCTCAATCTGGCACGCAAGCCAGAAAGCACGCGGACTTTAAGCTGGAGTCCGCGACTGTATTGGATTTGCAATGAGGTAATGAAATGATTATTTTGTCGGCATTTGACGACAGACCGGAACGATTCATGCGCCAGGAATTGTTACATAACGCGAACTGCCGGCACTTGCAAGTCTTGTGGAAAGGCTGCGGTCAGGCTAAAGTGGCGCGCAACGTGAAATCCTTAGTGCAGATAATAGGAGAACAAATTGCTGGAATTGATTCGCGCTGCCGGTTGGCCCATATATTTCATCATTCTCGCTTCCATCATCGCCCTGGCTATTATTGGCGAACGCTTCTGGTCGCTGCGCCGTGCGTTGGTTGCACCGCCGTTTTTGTTTCAGGAGGTTGCCCAGGTGGTGCGCGCCAAGGGCGTCAGCGGCGATTTTCTGGACAGGCTCGCGCAGCACTCCGTGGTGGGACGGGTTTATGCGGCGGGTCTGAATAACCTCAAAAGCTCGCGCGAGGTGATGAAGGACGCCATCGAGGATGCAGGGCAGACCGCAGTGCTGGAACTCGAACGCTTCCTGAATACTCTTGGCACCATTGCCACGGTGACGCCTCTGCTGGGATTGTTCGGCACCGTGGTCGGCATGATCGAAATCTTCGCATCCCAGGCGCCGGGAGGCGGGAATCCCGCGCAACTCGCGCAGGGAATTTCGATCGCGCTCTACAACACCGCGGCGGGACTCGCGGTCGCCATTCCGGCGCTGATTTTCTACCGCTATTTCCGCAAGCGCGTCGATATCCTGATCGTTGAAATGGAGCAGCAGGCGATCAAACTGGTCGAGGTGGTGCATGGGGAGCGCAGGGCATGAATTTCCGCCGCGGGCACGCGCGCGAGGAGCCCGAGATCAACCTGATTCCGTTTATCGATGTGTTGCTGGTGATCCTCATATTCCTGATGCTCACCACCACTTATTCGCGCTTTTCCGAACTGCAGATCAATCTGCCCGAAGCGACGGCGGAAAAGGCGCAGGACCGCCCCAACCTGATCAGCGTGGCGGTGAACGCCAACAGCAAATATCTGGTCAACAACGAAGCCACGCCTTTCGAAAACGCGCAATCCTTTTCCCAGGCGCTCAGGCGCGCGGCAGGAGGGCAGAAGGATCCCATTATCGCCATCAGCGCCGACGCGAGCGCATCGCATCAGTCGGTAATCAACATCATGGAAGCGGCGCGGCTGGCGGGATTAACGCACATCTCCTTCATCACGCAGGCGAAATCCGGCAAATAATCCCCGGACTGCCGCCGTGCGATCCATGACCGACTGGCTGCAAAAGCAATGGTTGCACAATTCGCCCTGGCAATTGCTGCTGCGCCCCCTGTCGTGGATATTCCATCTGCTGGCCGTACTGCGCAGGCTTGCCTACCATTTCGGCATATTCGAAACGAGCAAGGTGCGCGTTCCGGTTATCGTCGTGGGCAATATCAGTGTCGGCGGAACGGGCAAGACACCGCTCGTGATCGCCCTGGTGGAACTGCTGCGCGCCCAAGGCTTCCATCCCGGCATTGTTTCGCGCGGCTACCTGCCTGCGTCCGCGCGGCGGCGGGCGCCGGCTGGAGTAAGGCGCATCTATCCCGATATCGATCCCGTGATGATCGTTCCCGATGAGCCTGCCATGCTGGTGGCACGGTTGCAGTGCCCGATGTTCGCGGGGCGCGACCGGGTGGCCGCCGCGCAGGCGCTGCTCAACCTCAACGAAGGCGTCGACATTATCGTTGCGGACGACGGATTGCAGCATTACCCGCTCGCGCGCGACATCGAAATCGCCGTCATCGATGCCGCGCGCGCATTCGGCAATCGCGCCTTGCTTCCCGCGGGGCCGTTGCGCGAACCGGTACCGCGCCTGGCAAGCGTCGCGGCGGTGGTGGTGAACGGCGGGAATGAGGAGGACTTTCAGTTTGGCCCCCCGGCATTTGCCATGCGCCTGGGCAACGAAAGGTTTGTGCGTCTCGATGGGCCGGAAACTTTGACGGTGGAAGATTTCGTGCGTCTTGCGCACAATAGAAACATCCATGTTGCCGCCGGCATTGGCCATCCGGAAAGATTTTTCGCGCACCTGGGGCGCCTCGGCATCAAGGCCGCGCTGCATGCATTCCCCGATCACCATCCGTTTCGCGCGCAAGACTTCGATTTCTTTGGCGCGGAAATTATTCTGATGACCGAAAAGGATGCGGTAAAATGCAGGGCATTCGCGGATGCGCGCATGTGGTTTATGCGTGTCGATGCATTGTTGCCGGAGTCCTTTGCCGCGCATATCCTGACTTTGCTGGGGAAATCCTGATGGACGCCAAGCACCTGGAAATTCTCGTCTGCCCCCTGTGCAAGGGGCCGCTGGTCCACAAGCGCGCGCAAAACGAACTGATCTGCAAGGCCGATCGTCTCGCCTTTGCGATCCGCGACGGCATCCCGGTGATGCTCGAAGACGAGGCGCGCAAGCTCGACCCCGTAGAAGAGGTATGAGTTTTCTGGTGGTGATTCCGGCGCGACATGACTCGACGCGTCTGCCGGGTAAAATGCTCATCGACATTGCCGGCAAGCCCATGGTTCTGCATGTGGTCGAGCGCGCCAGGGAAAGCGCGGCAGAAGATGTGGTCGTGGCGACCGATCATGTCGATATCGAAAGTGCATTGAGCGCGCACGGCGTGCGTACCTTGCTGACCAGTGCGGCGCATGCTTCGGGCACGGACCGTCTCGCCGAGGCGGTGGCGAAGCTGAAACTTGCCGATGACGACGTGGTGGTGAATATCCAGGGAGATGAACCATTGATCGACCCGGCGCTGGTCGATGCTGTCGCCGAAACGCTGCTCGCCAATCCGCAGGCGAGCCTGGCGACCGCCGCCAGGCCGATGATTCGCGCCGCAGATTTCTTCAATCCCAACTTTGTGAAGGTAGTGTGCGACGCCTCCGGCATGGCGCTGTATTTCAGCCGCGCGCCAATACCCTTCGCGCGCGATGCATTCAGCGGCCCGGCGCCATCGTTGCCGGCGAACTTTTCCGCGTTGCATCATATCGGCATCTATGCGTATCGCGCCGGATTCCTGAAACGATTCTGCGGGTTGCCGCAAAGTCCTGCCGAGAAATTCGAGGCGCTTGAACAATTGCGCGCCTTGCACCACGGCTACCGTATCGCGGTGAAGCTCTGGGAGCGTCCGTTGGAAGCGGGTGTCGATACTCCCGAAGACCTGGAGCGGGTACGCGGCAAATTCCTTTAAAAGCGCTTTTAACCTTTTCCTAAAACGGGTAAAATCACGGGCTGATTCGGCACTTGCGGCCCGACAACAGATCATCCCGGTGCGGCGCAAGAACACTTTCCGGGGGCCAGGAGAAAAAACATGCGGTTAATTCTATTGGGGGGGCCTGGTGCCGGCAAAGGCACGCAGGCTGGGTACATTCGCGAAAAGTTCGGCATACCCCAGATTTCCACGGGCGACATGCTCAGAGCCCACGTCAAGAACGGCACGCAACTGGGCGTCGCGGCTAAGAAAATCATGGATGCGGGCGGTCTGGTTTCCGATGACATCATCATCGGCATGGTCAAGGAACGCATCAAGGAAGCCGATTGCGCCAAGGGTTTTCTGTTCGACGGTTTCCCGCGCACCATCCCCCAGGCTGACGCCATGAAGTCGGCCGGCGTGGACATCGAATTCGTGGTCGAGATCGCCGTTGACGACGCGCAGATCATCGAGCGCATGTCGGGGCGCCGCGCGCACCTCAGTTCGGGGCGCACCTATCACATCATATTCAATCCTCCCAAGGTGGCGGGCAAGGACGACGTTACCGGCGAGGACCTGGTCCAGCGCGACGACGACAAGGAGGAGACGGTGCGCAAGCGTCTCGAGGTGTATCACGCGCAGACCGAGCCGCTGGTGAAGTATTACTCCGACTGGAGCGCGAAAGGCGATGCGAAATCACCCAAGTATCGCAAGATTGAGGGCGTCGGCAAGGTCGAGGCCATTCGCGACGCGATTTTCGCGGCTCTGCGCTAGGAAGCATCATGGCTCGCAAGTTACGCAACGCGTTTTACGCTCAATCCGGCGGCGTGACCGCCGTTATCAACGCCTCCGCATGCGGGCTGATCGAAACTGCACGCAAGCACAAGGACAAGATCGGCAAGGTGTATGCGGGACGCAACGGCATTATCGGCGCGCTCACCGAGGACCTGATCGACACCAGCAGGGAATCGGCTGCCGCGATCGCGGCGCTGCGTCATACGCCCTCCGGCGCTTTCGGTTCGTGCCGCTACAAGCTGAAAAGCCTGGAGCAGAACCGGCGCGAGTACGAACGCCTGATCGAGGTGTTCAAGGCGCATGACATCGGCTATTTCTTCTACAACGGCGGCGGCGATTCGGCCGATACCTGCCTCAAGGTGTCGCAGCTTGGCGAATCGCTCGGTTACCCGATCCAGGCGATTCACGTTCCCAAGACCGTCGACAACGACCTGCCGATCACCGATAACTGCCCCGGATTCGGTTCGGTCGCAAAATATATTGCCGTATCCACGCTCGAGGCGACTTTCGACGTCGCGTCGATGGCCAAAACCTCGACCAAGGTATTTGTCCTCGAAGTGATGGGACGTCACGCCGGCTGGATTGCCGCCGCGGGGGCGATGGCTTCAACAAAGAATATGGAGTTGCCGGTCATTGTCCTTTTCCCCGAGGTGCCCTTCGGCAAGGCGAAATTTCTCGCCAAGGTCGCTGCCAATGTGAAGAAGTTCGGCTATTGCACTGTGGTGGTGTCGGAAGGCGTGAAAAGCGCCGATGGCAAGTTTCTTGCCGATCAGGGACTGCGCGATGCCTTCGGCCATGCGCAGCTTGGCGGTGTGGCGCCGGTGGTGGCCAATATCATCCGCGAAGGTCTGGGTCTCAAGTACCACTGGGGCGTCGCCGACTACCTGCAGCGCGCCGCACGCCACATCGCCTCCAAAACCGATGTCGAGCAGGCTTATGCCATGGGCAAGGCGGCGGTCGATTTTGCCTTGAAGGGACACAACTCGGTGATGCCGACCATCGATCGCCTCTCCAGCAAACCCTACAAGTGGAAAGTCGGCATGGCGTCCCTTTCCAAAATCGCCAACGTCGAGAAAATGATGCCGAAAAACTTCATCACCGCCGACGGTTTCGGTATTACCGAAAAATGCCGCGAATATCTGGCGCCGCTGATGAAGGGCGAGGACTACCCTCCCTACCAGGATGGTTTGCCCAAATATGTGCGCCTGAAAAATATTGCCGTTCCGAAAAAGATTCCCGGCGATTTCAAGCTGTAAAAAAAGCGCGCGCGGCGCGCTTTTTTTTTGAAAAGGATTTTGCAGGTCCAGGATTTTTTACATAGACCAAACGGAGGAGACCGAAAATGTCAACAGGACTGATATTTGCACTGGGGTGCGCCGTGGCGGCGATCGTCTACGGCTTCATATTGAGCCAGTGGATTCTGGCGCAGCCGACCGGCAATGACCGCATGCGCCAGATTGCCGCGGCGGTGCAGGAAGGGGCGCAGGCTTATCTCAATCGCCAGTACACCACCATCGGCATGGTCGGCGTCGTGCTCGCGGTGCTGATCGGCATTTTTCTCGGCCTTCCGACCGCTGCCGGTTTCGTGATCGGCGCGGTGCTTTCGGGCGCGGCAGGTTACATCGGCATGAATGTGTCGGTGCGCGCCAATGTGCGCACGGCGGAAGCGGCGCGCCAAGGCCTCAATCAGGCGCTCAACATCGCCTTCAAGGGCGGCGCCATCACCGGCATGCTGGTCGTCGGGCTGGGGCTGCTCGGGGTTGCGGGTTATTTCGCGTTCCTGAAAATGACAGGCGGCGCCGGCGCAAGCATGGAAGACATCATCCATCCGCTGATCGGCCTGGGTTTCGGGTCATCGCTGATTTCGATTTTCGCGCGTCTTGGCGGCGGAATTTTCACCAAGGGCGCGGACGTGGGCGCCGACCTGGTGGGCAAGGTCGAAGCCGGCATACCCGAGGACGATCCGCGCAATCCCGCGGTGATCGCCGATAACGTCGGCGACAACGTCGGCGATTGCGCCGGCATGGCTGCCGACCTGTTCGAAACCTATGCCGTCACCATTATCGCCACCATGCTGCTCGGTGCGCTGATGCTCAAGGGCTTCGCCGAGCAGGCGGTAACCTATCCGCTGGTGCTGGGTGGCTTCTCGATCATCGCCTCCATCATCGGCACGCAATTCGTCAAGGCCCGGCCCGGCGGCAAGATCATGAATGCGCTCTACCGCGGCCTCATGGTTGCCGGTGTGCTGGCGCTGATTGCTTTCTACCCGATCACCACCCACTTCATCGACGATCACGCGCTTGATGCGGTGCTGGGCATTATCGGCGGTACGCACCTGCGCCTGTACGGCGCGGCGGTGGTCGGCCTGGTGCTCACGGCGCTGATGGTATGGATTACCGAGTATTACACCGCTACCGAGTACAAGCCGGTGCGCCATATCGCCGAGGCTTCGACCACGGGTCATGGCACCAACGTCATTGCCGGACTGGGCGTGTCGATGCGGGCCACCGCGCTGCCGGTGCTGTCGGTGTGCGCGGCGATCTGGGCAGCCTATACCCTGGGCGGCCTGTACGGGATCGCCATTGCCGCCACCTCGATGCTGTCGATGGCCGGCATCATTGTCGCGCTCGACGCCTACGGCCCGATCACCGACAACGCGGGTGGCATCGCCGAAATGGCCGATCTTCCCGACAATGTTCGCGCCGTGACCGATCCGCTCGACGCCGTCGGCAACACCACCAAGGCGGTCACCAAAGGCTATGCCATCGGTTCGGCGGGCCTGGCTGCACTGGTGCTGTTCGCCGACTTCACGCATGGCCTGGAAAGCACCAGGAGCGGCATGAAGTTCGTATTCGACTTGTCCGACCCGGCGGTCATCATCGGTCTCTTTATCGGCGGCATGGTGCCGTATCTGTTTGGCGCGATGGCCATGGAGGCGGTGGGGCGTTCCGCCGGCGCGGTGGTGATCGAGGTGCGCCGCCAGTTCAAGGAAATCAAGGGCATCATGGAAGGCACGGGAAAGCCGGAATACGGCACCTGCGTCGACATGCTCACCAAGGCCGCGATCAAGGAAATGATGATTCCCTCGCTGCTGCCGGTGCTGGTGCCGATCGTCACTGCGCTAGTGATGAATTTCCTGATGGGGCCGGGCGCAGGGGTGCGGGCGCTGGGCGGGGTGTTGATGGGAACCATCGTCACCGGGCTTTTCGTCGCGATTTCCATGACCACCGGCGGCGGCGCATGGGACAACGCCAAGAAATACATCGAGGAAGGTCATCATGGCGGCAAGGGTTCGGATGCGCACAAGGCCGCAGTGACCGGCGACACGGTTGGCGATCCCTACAAGGACACGGCGGGCCCTGCAGTGAATCCGCTGATCAAGATCATTAACATTGTGGCGCTGCTGATCGTGCCGCTGCTCTGATCGGGGCTCGTTGCACAATCAAAACGCCGGCCTGGTGCCGGCGTTTTTTATGGTGCGCCTACTTGCGCGCCAGATACCACGAGACAAAATCGTCGGCGGGAAGCGACTGGCTGATGTGGAAGCCCTGGGCGCGATCGCAGCCGAGGGAACGCAACTGCTCCAGTGTGGCCAGGTCCTCGACACCTTCCGCGACCGCAAGAAGATCGAAGTTGTGCGCCAGGTCGATGACCGAGCGCACGATCTGCAGGTCGCCCCTGGCGAGGCGCATGTTCTGCACGAACAGCTTGTCGATCTTGAGCTCGTGCACGGGGAAACGCTTCAGGTAAGCCAGCGAGGAATAGCCTGTGCCGAAGTCGTCGATCGACAGGCCTACGCCGAGGGCGCGCAGGCGCCTGAGCATGGTCAGGGAGCGTTCAATATCGCCGATCAGGGCGCTTTCGGTAATTTCAAAATCGAGGCACTGCGCGGATATCCCCCATGTCTGCAAGGCTTGCTGGACGATGTCCGGGAACTCGTCCTCGATCAGCATTTTCGCGGACAGATTGACAGCGATATCCATCTGTACGCCTGCGCGCGCGAATTCGCCGGACTGGCGCAACGCGGTATTGAGTACGCGAGAAGTGAGCGGCGCGATGAGGCCGGTGCTTTCGGCGACATCGATGATCGTCTCCGGCGCCATGTCGCGCCCACCCGGCGCGCTCCAGCGCAACAGCGCTTCGGCAGAGACGCATTTTCCCGAGCTCAGATCGATTATCGGCTGGTACTCGACGCGCAGCTCGTTGGCTTTGATCGCCTTGGCGAGATCGACATCCAGGCCGCGAAAGACTTCGGGCGCGACACGGCCTTCGGCGCGGTAGATATGGTAGCCCTCCTCGCGCGTGGCCGCGATGCGCGCGGCGAGGTCGGCGAACATCAGCAGTTGCTCGGGGTCTTCGCCGTGCTCCGGGTAGGTCGCTATACCGAGGCAAGGACGCATCAGTACCGAGTGTTCGCCGATGCCAAACGGTTTTTGCAGAGTGGCCATGATCTTGACCGCGGCCAGGACGCTCAGGGTGGTGTTGGCGAGATTCGGCAGGATCACGCAGATCTGCTCGTTCGAGAGGCGCGCGAAACGATCTTCGCTGCGCAGCAGGCGTGACAGGCGCTGCGCGGCATGTTCGATGACCACCGAGGCAGGCGGACCGCCGATCAGCGCCTCGAGACGATTGGCGCGGCGGATTTCGAGCATCAGTACGGCGACAATGCTATTGCCGGCCTGATTGATGTGGTGCTGCAATGCTTGCAGCAGCTCCGCCCGGCCTATTTCAAGCCCGGCTGGACCATCCGGTATCGGCTGCGATTGCATCATGGCGGCATTCAAAATACGTAAAACTGCCGCGTATCCAGACCGTAGGCGCCGGCCGGCAGGCCGCGGCGTATGAACAGCGCCGCCTCGCCGCTGCCGGAGCGCTCATAGAGCAGATCGCGCACTGCCGGGTAGGGAGAAGGGGATTTGTCCGGCCCGGTGATCACCAGCACGCGCGGTTTGAGTCTTCTGACGCGATTATGTCCGACGACGATCGCCACCTCGCCCGAGGACAGCTCGATCAACGAACCCACCGGGAAGACGCCGATGGCCTGAATGTACTGCTCCACCATCGCGGCATGAAAATATTCCCCCCCCCATCCGGCAAGGGTATGCAGCGCTTCGTAAGACGACATTGCTTCGGCGTAAGGGCGCGCGTTGATGAGCGCGGCAAAGGAGTCGGCAATGGCCGCCATTCTCCCGAAAGTGCCGATGGAATTCCCGGAAAGCTGGTGCGGATAACCGCTGCCGTTTTCGCGTTCATGGTGTTGGGCAACGGCTTCAAGCACATCCGCGTGCAGGCCGGACGTTTCGTTGAGGATGTCGAGGCCCAGTTGCACATGCTCCTTGATGATGGAAAATTCCTCTTCGCTCAGGCGCGCCTTTTTTTCCAGCAGTTCGCGCGGCAGGCGCGTTTTACCGATGTCGAGAAGCAGGCCCACCATGCCCAGCCTCGCCAGATAGTCCTTCGGGAAACCGAGATGGCGCCCGAAAGCCACCAGATAAACCGCCACCTGGAGGGAGTGGCCGTAAGTGATGATGTCCTGCTCGCGCAGGCGCGCGACCAGCAGCAGTGCATTGGGATTGCGCACCATGCTGTCGACCATTTCGGCAACGACTTCTTCCACTTCCTGAATGGCGAAGCGCCCCCCCGAGCGGATGTCGTTGAGCATGCGGTGCAGGACTTCGTTGGCGCGGGTGTAGGCTGCCGCAGCAGGGGCGACTTCCTCCTGCTCGTGCCGGGTATCGGTGTAGTAGGTGATTTGCACCGTACCGGGAAGAAACGATGCGCGCGCCGCCATGCTGTCGCCGTTGCCTCCCGGCAAGTCGGCGAAAAGTTCCGATGGCTCATGCTCGCCAGTACGTGCGTAACCCCAGAAGCGCAGCTTGTTCCTGATCCATGCCAGCCATCCCTCTTCCGCAGCGGTGGCGGCCGCTGGCGCGGCGCCCGATGCCTCGGTCTCAAGCGGTGTGGCCGTCGACGCAATTTGATCCCGCCCGCTGGAACTGAATACTGCATTTCCCGGAGGTGTCTGCGCGGGTGTGGCCGAGGGTTCCACGGGCGGCGCGTTGCCGGGCGCCTCTGCAGTAGCGTGCCCGGCATTTTTTTCCGGCTGGGAACGATACTGCACAACGATGCGTGTTTCGTCCGGCGCGAGGTTGGGTTCCTGCTTGTAGTGCGGTTTGTCGGTATGTGCGTCGCCGAGCGAGCGCTGACGATCGATGACCACGAATTCGCAGTATTGCCGCAACTGCGCAATCTGTTCGTTTTCGACAACCAGAAATCCCTGCAACAGAAAAGGCGTGTCGATCCACGGACGGTCGAGGTCCGCGACAAACATGCCGGTTTTGAGATCCTTGGTGAAGACCTTTTCGAGCATCTTGTTGTTGCTTTTCAGGACAGAGCTTTGCCGAGGCAGGATTCCGCCATGTCACACCTGCGCCGGGTTTTGCCCTGGATGGGTAACGGGAATGCGGCTAAGTTTATCAGTGCTGCCGCTTTGAGGGAAATTTCGCTCTTTGCAGCCGTTTCGGGCGAGGCAGTTTTTCTCACTCTATGCCCAGGCGATCGAGCCGGTATCTCAGGCTGCGGAAGGTGATTCCGAGCACTTTGGCTGCGGCGGTCTTGTTGAAGCGCGTCTGTTCGAGCGCCTTCATGATCTGTTCGCGCTCGACCTGGTCAAGATATTCATGCAGTGGCAGGGTGCGTTCGCCCGCGGTGATGGGGGCGGCGGCGTCGCGCGCCTCGGTGAGATACAGGTCGGGTTCGTGCAGGGTTTTGCCGTCGCACAGGGCCAGTGAACGTTCGAGAATATTTTCCAGCTCGCGCACATTGCCGGGAAAATCGTAACCGATCAGCGCCTTGAGCGCATCTGCGCCCAGCTCGGGTGCGGTAATGCCGCTTTGCGTGGCGATGCGCTGCATGAGTTCGCGTACCAGCAGCGGGATGTCCTCGGGTATTTCGCGCAACGAGGGCATCTTGAGTTCGATGACGTTGAGCCGGTAAAACAGGTCCTGGCGGAATTCCCCCGCGGTGACTTTCTCGCCGAGGCTTTTGTGGGTGGCGCTGATGATGCGAAAGTCGACCGGTTCTTCCGCGGTATCGCCCAGCTTGCGCACTTTCTTGTCCTGGATGACGCGCAACAGCTTCACCTGCATGGCGAGCGGCAGGTCGCCGACTTCATCGAGAAACAGCGTGCCGCCGTGCGCGGCGTGCAGGAAGCCTTCGCGGTCGCTTTCGGCGCCGGTGAAGGCGCCCTTGCGATGTCCGAAGAACTCGCTTTCCATGAGATTCTCCGGGATGGCGCCGCAGTTGACGGGCATGAACGGGGCATCGCGGCGCGCGCTACCGTCGTGAATCATGCGTGCGGCCACTTCCTTGCCGGTGCCGGACTCGCCGGATATGAATACCGGCGCCTGGCTGCGCGCAAGCTTGGCGATCATGTCGCGCGCGCGCTGTATGGGCGCGGATTCGCCGAGAAGACGCGGCGCTTCGTTTGCGGCGCGCTCCGTGGAACTGCTTGGCGGCGCGCTGCGGCGCTGCGACTGCGGCAGCTTGGGCAGCTTGAGTGCCGAGGTCACGACTTCGCGCAACTGCTTGAGCTGGATGGGCTTGGCGAGGTAGTCGAAAGCGCCTGCCTTGAGCGCGGCCACGGCGTTATCGGTGCTGCCGAAGGCGGTGATCACCGCCACGGGCGTGTTGCCGTAGCGCTCGGCGATGTGGTTGAGCACCATGAGTCCGTCGCCATCCGGCAGGCGCATGTCGGTGAGACACAGGTCGAAATTGCGCTCGGCCAGTTGCGCGAAAGCCTCCTGGCAGGTACTCGCCGTCTGCGCTTCGATATTCATGCGCAGCAAGGTCAGGACCAGCAGTTCGCGGATATCGGCTTCATCATCGACGATCAGGACATGTTTGCTCATATTGGTTTGTCTAAGCCGCTTTCATGGTGAGGCGAAAATGTGCGCCGGGTGAATCGACAAAATATTCCAGACGCGCGCCATTGACTTCGGCGAGTTCGCGCGCGATATACAGACCCAGCCCGGTTCCCTGCGCGTCGGTGGTGAAGAACGGTTCGAACAAATGCTGCTGCGCGCTGGCAGAAACACCCGGGCCGTCATCGATGACATCCAGGCAAAGCGTGTTTTCCAGCTTGCCCGCGCCAAGGGCGAGATGTACGCTGCCCGTTTCCTTGCGGCAGAAACGCCAGGCATTGCGCGACAGGTTCCATAGCACCTGATCGAAATGCGACCTGTCAAAATGCAATTTCGGCGGGCTGGTTACTGTAACACTGAGCGCACTCAAGGGTACCTTTTCAATGCCGCAAAATTCACCCACGAACTGCCTCAAGTGCGCAGCGGCGTCGATGGCCTCGGGCTGGGCGCGGTCGCGGCGGTTGAGAACCAGGACTTCCTGCACCATGCGGTCGAGGCGTTGCGTGTTGTCGCGAATGATGGCAAGCAGCCGCCGGTCGCCTTCCGTGCGGTTGTCTTCCTCGTGCAGTAACTGGGCGGCATGCCCGATCGAGGAGAGCGGGTTGCGGATTTCGTGGGCGATGCTGGCGGTGAGGCGCCCCAGCGCGATCAGTTTCATCTGCTGCGCCTGAATGCGGATGCGGCTCATGTCCTCGATAAAAATCACTGTGGGAGAGGGTTTGTCGTCATGCGGCTCACGTCCGATGGCGACAAAGCGTACCTGGTACTCGTTCTGCATTCTCGCGTCATGCAGCATTGGAAACAGGTGTGCGCGGTCGCGCCGCCATTCATCGAGAAATACCGCGACCAGCGGAGCGTAGGCGGAAAGATGGCGCTTGCCGCCAAGCGGTCCGAGCAGCGCTTCGCATTGTGTGTTGTGCTGGCGGATCAGCCCCTTTTCATCGACCACCAGAAAACCATCCTGCATGTCGCGGATCACCAGTTCGTTGATCTGCGCCAGGTTGGCGAGATTGACACCGCGTTCCTCGGCGATGCGCTCGGCGCCGCGCGCGAAAGTGGCGAGCCGCGCGGCAAGACCGGCTATCGCAAAGTAGCCGCCCGCGAGGAGGCCGGTCTGGAAATAGTCGTTTACCGGCGCCGCGTTGTGCAGGATCTGTACTCCCTGCTCGACAAGCAGGGCAATAGTGGCGACGGCGGCATGGAAAAACACCATTCTCCCGCGCGCGATGAGACCGGCGGCCGCGAGCGTCACCAGCAGCAGCAGGCCGGCGCCGCCGCGGATGCCTCCGCTGGCATGCAGAATGGCGATGATCGCCGCAATATCGACGAGAATCTGCGCCGAGAGTTGCAGGTCGAGCGGAAATGCGCGCAGACGTGTCAAGGCATACTGGATCAGGCCGGTGGCGCAATAGGCGATGATGATCGACCTTGCCAGCCACGGCACGGCCGCCCCGATCAACGGGTCTTCGGCAAAACCCCAGTGCGCGCCGGCCAGGAGCAGCGCGAGCACAATGCGGTAGAGGCTGAAGGCTTGCAACGAGCGCCAGGATTCCTTCGATTCGCTGACGCCTTGTTCCGCTACCGGCAGGGCGATGCTGTTCATAAGGCGGTGCAGTTATGGCTTGCGTTGTGTGCAGGCTGTGCGATCGCGGCAACGCCATGCGCCATCTTCGAATTGCGCCTCGGATTTGGGGATATGCACGCCGCAGACCCCGCAGGGTACGATGTCGTCGCTTTTGACCTGCGGCCGATCCGCGGATTTGCTTGCCGACTTGAATAAACCGCGCAGCAGCAGCCAGGCCAGAATGCCAATGATGGCGAGAATCAGAATGCGGCCCAATCTTGCCTCCTGTTGAGAAATGTTTTTACCAAGCCGAGTATAGGAAACCCCCGCCCCTTAGTAAAGGACGGGCGGAAACTCAGTGACCGGCGAGGCAGCGCCCCAGCCATTGCGCGGTCAGCTTTTCCTGCAACGAGTTCTGCCGCAGGCGCGCGTCGAGGCAGGAGAAGTCCACACTATCGAGCGGCTGGTCCTGGTTGAAGCACGAAAACACATAGCTGCTCGCACCGCTCACCGGATCGGTATGCAGTTGCAGACACTGCGCGCAAATCTCCTTCATCATGCACTGCATCGGAGAATTGATAGAGCCGATGGCGAAATGGTGCGGCTTGAGGTGCGGTTTGAGGAGGTCGTGGCGCTCCCTGGCGACCGCGGCCATCATGCGGTCCGAGCCGATGGCGATGATGCGGTCGCAGTCGCCGAGCTTCAGCGGCTGTTCGCCGAGCACACCGCTCGCATAGGCGTGCATCGCCTGCACGATGTTGCCGGTGAAGGTCTTGTCGTGCGCGCGCCGCGCGGTAAAACCCGGCGCCTCGTCGCAGCACCACACGACGACATCCGCCGCGGTCTCGATTTCATCGATTTTGTAGCGGTCGGCGATTTTTTTGTAACCGGCGAAATACAGCACTTTCGATCCTGCCATCCTGAGCGCCGCGCCTATCGAGAAAAGCACGGCGTTGCCGAGGCCTCCTCCCACGAGCGCGACGGTTTCGCCGGATGGGATTTCCGTCGGTGTGCCGGTCGGCCCCATCAGCACCACGGGTTCGCCGGGCTTGAGCTGTGCGCACAGATCGCTCGACCCGCCCATTTCCAGCACAATCGCCGAGAGCAGTCCTTTTTCCTTGTCCACCCATGCCCCGGTGAGCGCCAGTCCTTCCATGGCGAGAGACGTGCCTTCGCGCACCGGCGCGAGTGTGGCGAAATTCTGCAGGCGATAGAATTGTCCAGGTTGAAAGCTGCGCGCCGCGCGCGGGGCGCGCAGTACGACCTCGACGATGCTGGGTGTGAGGCGTTTCACCTCGTGCACGCTGGCGCGCAGTTCGCGGTTGAGTTGCGCAAAAAATTGCGCGTCGCTCAGGTTTGAGGCGGACACGCTTCGCGACAGCACTTTGCTCACCAGCGGATAGCCTTGTTTGGCGCCGCCCATCGCCTTGACTACATTGCCCGAAAACGAAGGATGCAGATCACCGAAGAAGCTGATGTAACGTTCGCCATGCCCGACATCCGAAAACCGCGCAAGCAGCACTTGCACAGTTCCGGGTTTGGAAAGACCCCGATCGGGCTTTACGGTGTTTCCCTGTTCATCGATCGCGCGGAAGAATTTGCCGTCGAGCGAGAAATGCAGCGCATCCTCGCGCGCCAGCACGGTGTTGGGTTGCGTTCCCGCAGCAACCAGGATGGTGCGCGCCGGCAGTTCGACCTCCGGCCCGCTAGACCACGCGCCGTCCTCCTCGCGCTCCTGAACCGTCATGCGAATCGCGCGCGCGTGCCCGTACTGATCGACTTCGATTCGCTTCGGTGCGAGGCCCTCGGCAAAGACAATACCTTCCTGCATGCCGAGCTCGATTTCTTCGTGGTTGAGCGAGTAGGAGGGGCTGTCGATGAGTCGCCTGCGGTAGGCGATGGTGACGCCGCCCCATTTCCCGAGCAGCGAAATGTAGTCAGGCTCATGGCTCTGGCGCGCGGCCTGGGCGCGTGTCTCGCGCAATTCCTGCGCATGGATGATGAATTCGTCGGCAATTTCGATTTCTTCCTGGGTGAAACGCGCGCGCACCGCTTCCTCGCCGTTTTCGCGCACCAGGATTTCGTAGCGCGCAAGAAACTTTTCCACCTGCACCGGATAGTAGGCGAGCGATTCGGTCGCCGTATCGATGGCGGTGAGGCCGCCGCCGATCACCACGACCGGCAGGCGCAATTGCATATTGGCAATCGAATCGCGCTGCGCCGCGCCGGTGAGTTGCAGAGCCATGAGAAAGTCCGACGCGGTGCGCACGCCGCGCGCCAGGCCGTTGGGCAGGTCGAGCATGGTGGGACGCCCCGCGCCGAGGCAAAGGGCGATGTGGTCGAAGCCCAAACCGCCGCTTGCAGCAGGGGCAAATGCACTTTCCACATCAATGGCGCCGCCGAAGCGCACGCCGCCGAAGAGCGCGAATTCGGCGCGACGCTCGAGCAGCAGGCGCACGATCTTGAGGAAGTTCTTGTCCCAGCGTACCGTGATGCCGTATTCGGCGACACCGCCGAATCCTGCCATGACGCGCTCGTCGAGCGATTCATGCAGGATGGCGATGTCGCGTACCGGTTCGAAAGCGGCGCGCTCGCCGCGCGCGCCGACCCCTGAAATTCGCTCGGAAAGCGGCTCGATCTTGAGCCCGTCGATACCCACGACGCTATGGCCGTCGTTCATCAGGTGATGCGCGAGCGTGAATCCCGCGGGTCCCATGCCGCACACCAGCACACGCTTGCCGGTAGGCGCGCGCGGGAGCGGTCGTGCCAGGTTGAGCGGGTTCCAGCGCGTGAGCAGCGAGTAGATTTCGAAACCGTAGGGAAGATCGAGAATATCCTTGAGGGTGCGCGTTTCCGCCTGCGGGATGTCGACCGGATCCTGTTTCTGATAGATGCACGACTTCATGCAGTCGTTGCAGATGCGGTGCCCGGTTGCGGCGACCAGGGGGTTGTCCACCACGATCATGGCGAGCGCGGCGAGCGGCTGGCCGCGCGCCTTGAGCATGTGGAACTCGGAAATCTTTTCTTCGAGCGGGCATCCGGCCAGGGTTACCCCGAATGGGCTTTTTTTGAAACGCGCCGCGCCGCCAAGCGCCGTTCCGCCCTTGGGCGGTTTCTCGGGCAGGCCTTTGGAGCATGAGTCTTTGCCCTGCTCATGACACCAGATGCAATAGTGAGCCTCGCCCAGGGCGCCGGCCAGATCGGCGCCGCTATCGGTGAGTGCAAACCCTGCGCGGTGGCGCAGATGCGAACTGTCGAGAGTGTGCGCGGCATAGCCTCGCGCAGTGCCGGTCGCGACCGGAACGAGGCGCACGAAATCGAGTTTGCGCGGTGTCCTGAACAGCACCGATGCGTGATGGCGCTGCCTGCCTTGTGTGGTCAGCGCCGCCCACGCGGCATAGCGCATGGCGAGCTCAAGTTCTTCGGCGTGAGCCGCTTCGTCAGGCAGCCACGCGATTACCTGCTGAGCATAAGCGAGATCGAAGCCGCGGCTTCCCGGTGCGGCGCCGAGCAGTTCCCCGAGATGTTCCCCGGCTGCCCCGCCATCGATCGCGGCGGCGGCGTCGGGTTTGATTTTTTGCAGCGCCACTTTCTGCACGAAGGTGCGGCGCACCGTGTAAAGCGGCGCGAGTTCGTGGTGGCGCGCGGCGAGCGCCGCAAGTTCGCGCGTGATGTTGAAAAGTTGCGCGACAAAATCCTCCACATGCGGCGCGAGCGCCACCAGCAGCTCCGATTCCTGCTTTGAAGTGATTTGCGCGGGCGCCACGCGACCGGCGCCCAGGCGTTCGGCCAGGGCAGTATCGGCGCTTTTCAGGTATTCAAGAAAGGCCGCATCGACACGCACCAGTCCGTCGCGGTGGTAGAGGTCGGTAAACTGAAGGCCGGACGCGAGCATGTGGGGTATAAGCCGGAAAAAAGACTCGCGAAGTCGAGTCTCTTTCGCAAGCCCTTTCAGGAATTGGTCGGGGTGAGAGGATTCGAACCTCCGGCCTCTACGTCCCGAACGTAGCGCTCTACCTGGCTAAGCTACACCCCGAATATCGATAAGCGTCGCAATTTTGGCGCGATGCGCTGTTGCTCGCATTCGCCATCCAAACTGCGCACTTCCCGGTTTAATCTGTTTGCCGCACCGGCCCCTTAAAAGCGACGCGTGACGGCAAAGACTGCCAATTGTAGCAAAGTGTCGCGATAAACTGAATCCGGCAGATGAGAAATGGCAAGTCTTGCTGCGTCGGCTTCGGCCTGAGCGGCGCGGCGCGCATAGTCGAGCGCGCCCGTGGCATGCACGGCGCGCACCACGTTTTCCAGTTCGTCGCGCCCGCCTTCCTGAATAGCGCGGCGTACGGCGTCGCGCTCAAGGCCGCTGCCGGCGCGCATGATGTAAATAAGGGGAAGCGTGGGTTTGCCTTCGGCGAGATCGTCGCCGATATTCTTGCCGGTTTCGCCCGCATCGCCGGAATAATCGAGGACGTCATCGATGAGCTGGAATGCCGTACCGAGGTGCATGCCGTAATCGGCCAGCGCCTGCTCGTCGCGCGGGGCAGCATTGCCGAGGATGGCGCCGGTCTGGCAGGCTGCCTGGAAGAGCTTGGCGGTTTTGAAGCGCACCACGCGCAGGTATTTTTCCTCGTCGGTATCGGGGTCGTGGATATTGAGGAGCTGCAACACCTCGCCCTCGGCGATGACATTGGTGGCGTCGGCGAGAACCTCCATGACGCGCTGGCTGCCGACCTCGACCATCATCTGAAAAGCCCGCGAATACAGGAAATCGCCTACCAGAACGCTTGCGGCATTGCCGAATTCTGCGTTGGCGGTGTTGCGTCCGCGCCGCATGCTCGATTCATCGACCACGTCATCGTGCAGCAAGGTTGCGGTGTGGATGAATTCAATGACAGCGGAAAGCTCATGCACCTGCTCGCGAGGGGCGTTGAAGAGGTTGCCGGCAAGCACCGCCAGGGCGGGCCGCAGTCTCTTGCCGCCGCTTTCGATGATGTAGCCGGCGATCTGGTTAATCAATACGACTTCCGAGGCGAGCCGCCGGCGGATGACCGCGTCTACAGCCTGCATGTCGCCGGCAATGACGACACGGATGGCATCGAGATTCTGAGTGGGTGGGGGATGATGCGGAGAATTCATGCGACGTTGTTGCGGTCAGTGGCGAAGCCGTTGATTCGCTTCGGATTTGCCTTTGACTTTATGGCGGGAAAGCCGTATCATACCGGGTTCCGTCGCCTGCGGCAGAGATAAATTGCCCGGCTGGCGGAAGATAATTTTCCAATTCAGGAGTTTCAACATGTATGCGGTCATAAAAACCGGAGGCAAGCAGTATCGTGTTGCCCCCGGCGAAAAACTCAAAATAGAACAGATACCGGCAGATGTTGGCTCGCAACTCGTCCTCGACCAGGTGCTTATGGTGGCGGATGGTGATGCAGTCACGCTCGGTAAACCTTTGGTCAGCGGTGCGAAAGTGTCCGTAACCGTGCTCGCGCAGGGTCGCCACGACAAGGTGCGCATTTTCAAGATGCGCCGTCGCAAGCACTATCAGAAGCACCAGGGACATCGTCAGAATTTTACGGAAATCAAGATCGATACCATCAACGCCTGAGCCGCCACGCAACAGCGGGCGGCTATCGGTCATGAGCGGTGGAACTTAGCAGAGGAATATAGCAATGGCACATAAAAAAGCAGGCGGCTCTTCACGCAATGGCCGCGATTCCAACCCGAAAATGCTCGGCGTGAAAGCCTATGGCGGCGAGCAGATTCATGCTGGCAGCATTATCGTGCGCCAGCGTGGCACCCGCTTCCACGCCGGAGAAAATGTCGGTATCGGCAAGGATCACACCCTGTTCGCGCTCAAGACGGGGCGTGTCGTTTTTGCCGTTAAGGGCAGCGAGAAGCGTTCTGTCGTGAGCATACAGCCGGCGTAACTTTTAAGGCCTCAGGAAAAGGCCCCGGGCAGACATGTTCGGGGCCTTTTCATTTGCAGCCGCGAAAAATACCATCCTCTTCATGCCAGACATTGCACTTTTCATAATCGCCTCGGCGCTGCTCACCATCGCACCCGGACCGGACATCATTTATGTTCTGACGCGCGGCATCGCACAAGGGCGCAAGGCGGGGTTGATGGCGGCGCTGGGATTTGCCACGGGGGTGCTATTCCACACGGCGCTTGCCGCGCTCGGCATTGCAGCGCTGATACGATCTTCCGGCCTTGCATTTGGCATTGTCCGCTTTGCCGGTGCGGGATACCTGGCCTATATCGGACTGCGCGCCTTGCTGAGCAAGGGCGCATTCTCGCTTCGGGCGCAGGAAGATGCGAAGGCGCTTTTCGTGATCTACAGACAAAGTGTGATCGGCAATATGCTTAACCCCAAGGTCACGTTGTTTTTCCTGTCCTTCCTGCCACAGTTCGTCAACGCCACAGCAGGACATTTGGAGGCGCAGATGGCGTTGCTCGGCGCGATCTTCATGGTGCAGACGGTGCTGATCTTCGGCGCGGTTGCCTTGTTCTCGGGCCTGATTGGCGACGGCTTGCGCCGCAAGCCGTCGCTCGCCAAGCGGTTGAATGTGCTTGCCGGGGTGACCTTCATCGGTCTGGGCATTCGCGTCGCGATTCCTGAACGCTAGCCATAATGAAGTTCATCGACGAAGCGCGTATCGAGATACATGCCGGAAACGGCGGAGATGGTTCCGCCTCCATGCGCCGCGAAAAATACATTCCCAAGGGCGGCCCTGACGGCGGTGACGGTGGCAGCGGCGGCAACATTTTCGCCGTCGCCGACATCAACATCAACACCCTGGTGGACTACCGCTTCAACCGCATTTTTCGAGCGAAAAACGGCGAGAACGGGCGCGGCGCGGATCGCTACGGCAAAGGCGCGGACGATGTTTTCCTGCGCGTGCCGGTAGGCACCCTGGTCAAGGATCTGGGCAGCGTCGAGATTCTCGCCGACCTTACGCACGACAAGCAGAAAGTGCTCCTGGCAAAAGGCGGCAAGGGGGGGCTCGGCAACCTGCATTTCAAGTCGAGCACCAATCGCGCGCCGCGCCAGTTCACCCCTGGCGAGGAGGGCGAATCGAGAGAACTGCATTTCGAGTTGAAGGTACTTGCCGATGTGGGGCTCCTCGGCATGCCCAATGCGGGAAAGTCGACTTTCATCCGCGCTGTCTCCGCAGCGCGTCCCAAGGTTGCCGACTATCCGTTTACCACGCTGCATCCCAACCTCGGCGTGGTGCGCGTGGATGACAATCGCAGTTTCGTTATCGCCGATGTGCCGGGCCTCATCGAGGGAGCAGCCGAGGGTGCGGGCCTTGGCCACCAGTTTCTCAAACACCTGCAACGCACACGCCTGCTACTGCATCTGGTGGACATCGCGCCTTTCGACGAGGGCGCCGATACTGTCAAGGAAGCCAAGGCGATCGTCAACGAACTCAAGAAGTACGACAAGACGCTTTATGAAAAATCGCGCTGGCTGATACTCAACAAGGCCGATCTTCTCGATGCGGAAGAAGTCGCAAAGCGCGTCAGCGCGATCGTCAAGGGTCTCAAATGGAAAGGCCCGCATTTTACGATTTCCGCCATGAAGAGCGAGGGCTGCCGTGAACTCACGTTTGCCATCATGGACTATCTCGATAGTGTGAAGCGCTTCGCGGCCGGGGAACTGAATGGAGAGCAGTAAGCGCCTGGTCGTGAAAATCGGCAGTACCTTGATTACCAATCATGGTGCGGGTGTCGATCATGCCGCGATCGCGGATTGGGTTCGCCAGATCGCTAACCTGCGCGCGCGCGGCATTGAGGTGCTGCTGGTGTCAAGCGGCGCCATCGCCGAGGGCATGCAGCGCCTGGGTTGGAGCAGGCGTCCGCATGAGGTCAACCTGTTGCAGGCTGCCGCTGCCGTCGGGCAGATGGGCCTGGTGCAGGTATACGAGTCGGCATTCCGCGAACACGGCCTGCACACCGCGCAGATTCTTCTCACCCACGACGACCTTTCCGATCGCAATCGTTACCTCAATGCACGCAGCACGCTCACCTCGCTGATCGGTCTTAAGGTGATTCCGGTGATTAATGAAAACGATACCGTGGTCACCGACGAAATCAAGTTTGGTGACAATGACACGCTCGGGGCGCTGGTCGCCAATCTGGTCGAGGCCGACTGGCTGGTGATTCTCACCGACCAGCAGGGGTTGTTCACCGCAGATCCGCGCAAGGATACTGCAGCCACCATCGTGCGCGAGGCGCGTGCAGGCGACCCTGAACTGGAGCGCATGGCAGGCGGCTCGGGCAGCGAGTTCGGCCGCGGCGGCATGCTCACCAAGGTGCTCGCGGCCAGGCGCGCGGCGCTGTCGGGCGCCAACACCGTCATCGCCTACGGGCGTGAATCCAATGTGCTGCTGCGGCTCGCCAAGGGTGAAAAAATCGGCACGCGTCTTCTCGCCGATACTCTTACGCTCGACGCGCGCAAAACCTGGATGGCCGGACATCTCAAGACCGGCGGCTCGCTTACGCTCGACGCAGGTGCTGTGCGTGCACTGCGGCAGGAAGGCAAAAGTCTGCTGCCCATCGGTGTCACGGCGGTGAGCGGCGTTTTCGAGCGAGGCGAGGTGGTGAGCTGCCTCGCGCCCGAGGGCAACGAGATCGCGCGCGGACTCGTCAACTACAGCGCTGCGGAATCGGCCAAAATCGCACGCAGACCCACGTCCGAAATCGAAACCCTGCTAGGTTATATTGCCGAACCCGAGCTGATTCACCGCAACAATCTGGTATTGCTATAGAGGCTGAAGTCGCGGTGCGAACGTAATACGCAGACCGTGGCGCAGTTGGACATCGGAGCATATTCGCGCTAGAGTCATTTTTCCAATCTCACTGGGAGCAAAAAAATGAGCCTTGTAGAACGCGCCAAGAATATTCTCATGCAGCCGAAGCAGGAGTGGCCGGTTATCGCGGCGGAAACCGCCGACGTTAAGTCTCTCTATATTAATTACATTATGATCCTGGCCGCGATTCCGGCGTTGGCCAGCATTATCAGCTCGGCGATGCTGGGCGGTATGCTGGGGCGCATTGGCGCTTCGATCGGCATGGGTTTCGGATTGGTCGCCGCCATCGTCCAATATGTTCTCGGGCTTGCCATGGTGTATGTGGTAGCGCTGATCGCCGATGCACTGGCGCCCAGTTTCGATGGCGAAAAGAATTTCCTGCAGTCATTCAAGCTGGTTGCGTACTCGATGACGGCAAGCTGGGTGGGCGGCGTGTTCAACATCATCCCCATACTCGGTTGGCTGCTGTCGCTGCTCGCGAGTTTGTACGGCGTCTATATTTTCTACCATGGCGTGGGCACCATGAAAAAGGTGCCCGAGGCCAAGGCCGTCGGCTATACCGTGGTAGTGATTATCGTGACCATCGTGGCCGGTCTGATCATCGGCGCGATCAGCGGCGCGGTGATCGGCATGGGTATGCTGGGCGCTGCGGGCGGTATGCACCGTTTCTGATTGCGCTTTGCAGAATGGGGAAGGGGAGCCGTCTGGCTCCCCTTTTGCATGAATCGGTCAAACTTCCGGCGCGCTCTGCTGTATGGGTATGGGCTCACGCATCCTGCGCGGGCGATATTCCAGATAGCGCACCAATTGGTGCAGCGCCTGCCGGTAAACGTCGCGCTTGAATTCGATCACCGTGTCGAGCGGCACCCAGTACTCGTGCCAGCGCCACGCATCGAATTCAGGATGCGTGCTCGCGCGCAACCGGATGTCGCAGTCGCGGCCCACCAGCCTGAGCAGATACCAGATCTGCTTTTGGCCTTTGTAGGTACCGCGCCATTCGCGTTTAATCCAGTGCATCGGCACGTTGTAATGCAGCCAGCCTTTCGTGCGGCCAAGGATCTGGACGTGATCGGGCTTTAATCCCGTCTCCTCTTCCAGCTCCCGGAACATGGCTTGTTCGGGAGATTCTCCCAGCTTGATCCCGCCTTGCGGGAACTGCCAGGAATGTTCCTTGACGCGCTTGCCCCAGAACACCTCGTTCTTGTGGTTCACAAGCACGATGGCGACATTCGGGCGATAGCCGTCACGGTCTATCATGGTCGTCACCATCCCAATTCAAAGTTGAAACCATTGTTTCACATATCTTCGACGATGGGTAGGGTTCTGCGTTCAAAAAGGGTAAAATAACGGCAGGAACCTACTGAAAAACAAGGGAAATCATGCGCGTTTCACAATTCTTCCTCTCCACGCTGAAGGAGGCGCCGGCGGAAGCCGAATTGGCCAGCCACAAGCTCATGCTGCGCGCCGGCCTTATCCGCAAACTGGGCAGCGGTCTGTATACGTGGATGCCGCTTGGGTTGCGCGTGTTGCGCAAGGTGGAGAATGTGGTGCGCGAAGAAATGAACCGCGCCGGCGCCGTCGAGCTTTGCATGCCCGCGGTGCAGCCGGCAGAGTTGTGGCAGGAGTCGGGGCGCTGGGAGAAGTTCGGTCCGCAGATGCTCAGAATCAAGGATCGTCATGAGCGTGACTTCTGTTTCGGGCCGACGCACGAAGAAGTGATTACCGACATCGCGCGCAGGGAGGTCAAGAGCTATCGCCAGTTACCGGTCAATTTCTATCAGATCCAGACCAAGTTCCGCGACGAAATAAGGCCGCGTTTCGGCGTGATGCGCGCGCGCGAATTTCTCATGAAGGATGCCTATTCTTTCGATGCGGACAAGGAAGGCATGCTCAAGTCCTACCGCATCATGTACGACGCCTACGTCCAGATCTTCAGTCGTCTTGGTCTCAAGTTCCGTCCTGTGGCGGCCGACACCGGCGCCATCGGCGGAAGCGCCTCGCACGAATTCCAGGTGCTCGCCGATTCGGGTGAGGATGCCATCGCCTTTTGTCCCGATTCGGACTATGCGGCGAACGTGGAGCTGGCCGAAGCTGTAGCGCCTGCCGCACTGCGTGCTGCGCCAGGCGAGGCCATGCAGAAAGTGCCGACTCCCGGCAAGTCAACTTGCGAGGATGTCTCGGCGCATCTCGGTTTGCCGCTGGCGCGTACTGCAAAGTGCCTCATGATTCATGCCGCCGGCCAGGTGCGCATGCTGTTGATACGTGGTGACCATAGCCTCAACGAAGTGAAGGCCGGCAAGCTTGAAGGTTTTGCGGACTGGCGCTGGGCGGCCGATGAGGAAATCATCGCCGCAACCGGATGCAAACCAGGCTATCTTGGCCCCGCCGGTTTCAAGGGCAAGGTCATTGCCGACCGCACGGTGGCCGCGATGAACGATTTCGTGTGCGGCGCCAACGAGGCAGACTTTCACCTTCGCGGCGTGAATTGGGGGCGTGATCTGCCCGAGCCTGCGCTTGTCGCCGACCTGCGCAATGTCGTCGAAGGCGATATTTCGCCGGACGGAAAAGGCAAACTCTCCATCGTGCGCGGTATCGAGGTCGGGCATGTTTTTGCGCTCGGCAATGTCTATTCGCAGGCACTGGGGGCGACTTTCGCTGCCGAGAACGGCGAGCAGAAAATCATGGAAATGGGCTGCTATGGCATCGGCGTTTCGCGCGTGGTGGCGGCGGCCATCGAACAGAATCACGATGAGCGCGGCATTGTGTGGCCCGAAACCATGGCGCCTTTTTCCGTGGCCATCGCGCCAATCGGTTATGGCAAGTCCGAAGCGGTGCGCGAGGCCGCCGATCTGATACACGATGAACTCGAGGCAGCAGGCATGGAAGTTCTCATGGACGATCGCGACGAACGCCCGGGGGTGATGTTCGCCGATCTTGAGCTGATCGGCATACCGCATCGCATCACTATTGGAGACCGTGGCCTCAAGGAAGGCATGGTCGAATTTCAGGCGCGGCGCGATGGCGATGTTGCCAAGATCGCAGTGGGGGAGATCGTTGCGCATCTCAAGAACGTCTGACGCATTCCACGCAATATTATTGGCAGCGCTTGTGCTTGCTGCGCTGTTCCCTGTGCGGCCGGCGCATGCCGGGGCGCAGCAATACGAAGCGCTCTCGGCGGCGGTTCGCGCCGCATTGTCAAAGGCCGTGGCCGACCGTCCTGCCCCGGATAATTTTCTTGCGTCCCAGCCGGAAGGCAAGGCATGGATGGAGGCAATGCTTCCCCGTCTTGTAATGCGCGCGCCGGGAAGTTTTGCAGGGAAAACGAGCGCGCAGGCGTTTCTCTATACCGTTCACTATGAGGCACATCGCGCCGGACTCGACCCGCAGCTTGTCCTGGCGTTGATCGAGGTCGAAAGCCGCTTCCGCAAGTACGCCGTTTCCGCAGCGGGCGCGCGTGGTTACATGCAGGTGATGCCGTTCTGGACAAAGGAAATCGGGCAGCCGGGAAGCAACCTGTTCAGCTTGCGTCTCAACCTGCGCTACGGTTGCATCATACTGCGTCACTATCTGGATCGGGAAAGCGGCGACATGACGCGTGCGCTGGGGCGCTACAACGGCAGTCTGGGGAAACCCGGGTATCCCGAGAAGGTCGGCGCCGCGTGGCGCAATGCCTGGCAGTGGCGCTGATCAACGCGCGGCAACGGTGTTTTTCAGCAGCAATTCTTCGAGCTGCGCGCGCGTCACGCCGCCCGCCCGGGTGAAGACGAGTTTGCCCCCAGGGTCGTAAACCAGCGTCGTGGGCAGCGCGACAATCTTGCCGATCTGCTTCTCCGACTGACCCTCACCCAGAATCAGCGGGTAAGTCATGCCGATTTTCCGGGCGAACGCCCTGACTTCGGCATCGGCTTCGTAATCGAGAGCCACGCCGAGCACCACGGCAGTCGCCGCATGCGCTCTGGAGAACGCCGCGAGATCGGGAATTTCCTTGATGCAGGGCGGGCACCATGTCGCCCAGAAATTCACTACAACCCACTTGCCCTTGTAGTCGGCGAGTTTCTGCAGCTTTCCCTCGCTATCCTGCAGGACGAATGCATTGGTGAAAAGAGGGGAAAAGCAAAGGCCGAGAAACAGGGCAAGTTGCAGGATGGGCTGGTATGGGAGTAACTTCATGTAGGGAAGGGGGGCTTCTGTTAGAATCGTTTAGATAATGAGGTAGTTGGATACAATATTCAGGGCATGCTCAAGTAGTGTAGAGCATTACCGTGACCGGGCATGAGGAGCCAGACAGCGAACTCGCGACCTGCTGCGTGCTTAGCCAGCAACAGTGCGGCAAATGACGCATGAAGAAGCTATTCAACGAACCGGTGATCTGACGTCAGGAACAAAACATGGCCCTTGCTCTTAGTGTACCCGCCCAGGAAAAAAATTCCCTCAGAGGGCTGGAAATTCGTCCCAAGCAAGCCAGGGAATGGATCGAATCCCTGCCGCTGACACGCACGATGGAATCGGCGCGCGCGGTTTACGAACATTTATCCTTGCTGAATCGCGCCGTGATTCCCGCCGAGGAGCGCATGGCGCTAGGCGAGATCTATCATCCCGTGCTGGGCACCCTGCTCGACGAGCTCGAGCATGTCTTTGCCTACAACCCGCTCCCCTTGTCGTACAAGCAGCGAGAGGCGCTCGACCTCGCGCGCGGGCTCGCGCTCGAGACTGCCTGTCTGTACAAACATTTCATCGTCGAAACCACCAGCAAGCTCCTTGCCTTCGGTGCGAAGAAATCCCTGCCGCTGCCGATTTTCCGGGCCATGCGCAGTTTGCACAGAGTGCTCCTGCAAAGCTACATGATTTACCACCCTGCCCCGGCCGGTGTATGGCTTGAGCTCAATCAGATGTATGCCTATTGCGAGCAGGAGGGGCTGCTCGACGAGGCGCCCGATGCCTCGGTGCGCCTGTCCCTGCTCGATGTCTATGCCATTGCCCTGGTGCTGTCTTTGTCCGACCCCTACCGGCTGATGCAGCGCGAGGTGGAGAAAGTGCGCGATTTGCTCGAACATTCGCCCGGACTGGTTGCGCTGATCACCCAGCTTCCCGAAGGCGTCAGCGCGGACAAGCTTTACTCGGTGGCCCTCGATGCCGACCGCGCGCCGCGCCTGCTTTCGCTTGAGCTCAAGGATCGATCCGGGCAGGCATTGCGCGCGCTAGACTTGAGCAGGCTATGCGAACACATGCAGGAGCGTCTCGACACCTCTTCAGGAAACCGCGAGGCGCTATCCAGAAGCCGTGCCACACACGACACCGCCGACCTTATCGGCCGTCTGCTGCGTCTTTGGAGCGACCCGCCGAAACGCCAGTTCCGGCGCAATCCCGCTGAAAACGTCGTTGCGGTTTGCAGCGGCATCAAGGCGATCGTGCACTTCTCCGCGCTTGCCGAAGAAGAGAAACCTGATCTGGAAAAGGCCGCCATAAGGTCGGGTGACACCGTTCCGCTGCTCAGGATACCGGACGATCCGCTTTCCAAGCGTATCGGTGTCGAGAAGTGGCTGGTACTCAATCAAAGTCCCAGCGGGCTCAGGCTGCACAACGAACCGGGCGGCGCCGTGGGCGTGACCGTGGGCGAGGTTGTCGGCGTGCGTTTTGCCGGCACACGCGCCTGGAATATCGGTGTAGTGCGCTGGCTCAACCTGCTCGCTGGAAACGAGCTGGAGTTCGGTCTCGAGTTCATCGCTTCGGGCGCGCATCCGGTCCAGATCGAGCCGACCATCGCCAGCAACGGCCGTGTCCAGGATGCGCTCAAGCTGCCGCCGATACTTGAGAGCGAGGGTGAAAAACTACTGACTCCGGCGGACACCTTCAGCGATCTGCGCGAGTACGAAATCAGCGATGCCGCGGGGTCGAAGCTGGTGCGCGCCACGACACTGCTCGAAAAAACCTCGAGTTTCGACCTGTTTCAATTCACTCCTTCGTAATTCCCGTCTCGGCCACGCCTCGCCGCGCTGGAAATACCTCGCTCAGGCGCTGCTGCATGCCATTTTCGAACGCGGTCATGATTTGCGCCATCAGGGGTGCGAGTTCGCTTTCGAGGCCGTCTCCCGGGCGATGACCCGAGAGGACGAACAGCCGGTAAACGTCGGCGAGAGTCAAGGTTTCCGGCGCTTTGAGCAGACGGTATTTTGTCTGCATGCCGGGGAGTCTTTCAATCACGGCATTGCCTTTCAGCAGGTCGAGAATATCCTCGATGCGGTCAGCCGCGATGGGTAGCTCTTTTCGCAACTCCGGCAGCGTGATAGTGCCACCGGCAGCGTGGCGAGCGATGAAGGAGCGCAGCACCAGCAGCGCATCGTGAAGGTGTGTTTCGGCCTTCCCCGCGCGCCGCCAGGTTGCGCCTTTCCAGTAGGCGAGGGAGGCGGTCATTTCCGCGCCAAGCAGAATGACCGTCCAGCAAAGAAATATCCACAACAAAAAAACCGGGATGGCGGCGAACGCGCCATAAACCAGATCATACGTGGGGACCAGCGCGATGTAGATGCCGAACAGATGCTTCATGGTCTCGAACAGCAACGCGGCGGCCAGGGCGCCGAGAAAAGCGTGCCAGCCGGAAACGTGACGGCAGGGTACCAGGCGATAAACCAGGAAAAATGTAAGCGTGCTGCCGGCAACCGAAAGCACCTTGAGCAGCGCCATGCCTGCATGGGGAATCGCGCCCATTTTTCCGGGTGCGAGCGACAACAGGAATGACGTCAGCGACACATTCGCACCGAGAAACAACGGCGCCAGGGCGAGAACCAGCACATATCCGATGGCGCTCACCCACGCGGGACGCGCACGCTGTACGCGCCAGATGATGTTGAATGATTTGTCCACCGTATAGAGCATCGCGATGGTCATTGCAAACAGCGCAGCCAGACCGAAATAGGTCATGCGCGCGGCATTGGCGGCGAACTGCCCCATGTAAACCGTGATGATCTTGTAGGCGATCTCGGGAACCAGGTTGAGCAGCAGAAAGATCTTGATGTCCACCATCACTTTCTCGAAAAACGGCAGGCTCGACATGACAGCCACCACGATGGTGAACAGCGGAACGAGCGACAGCAGCGTCGTGTAGGTGAGGCTTCCCGCGATCTGCAGGCAGCGATCGTGATTGAAGCGCCTTGCCACGAAGGCGAGGAAACCGGCGAGACGTTTTACGAAATCCTTCATAGGGGAAAGGGGCGGCACGGTGAATTTGTTCTCCCGATTTAACCTGCTGCCCGCCGTGTAGAGTTTTTCGTCATTCGCAGGTAGTCAAAGACTTGGCGGATATTGCGGTTCAATCTGCGCATTTTT
>Ga0315281_10001463_pt1 | contig 34877 bp, 38 predicted proteins | sample YL17G07_0_MG_FD_204540 | JGI IMG/M metagenome (GOLD analysis project Ga0315281, IMG submission 204540) | Sediment microbial communities from Yellowstone Lake, YNP, Wyoming, USA - YL17G07_0 | ecosystem: Environmental > Aquatic > Freshwater > Lake > Sediment | place: USA: Wyoming | collected...
CTGGCTAAGTTAAGGATGTTAAAAATTGAAAGGGCAGCGGCCTAAAATGAAAACCGTGCAAACCCTTGAGGATAAAGCCCTGGTGAGAATTTACAGAAAAGACTTGACAGTATCGTTATCATATGCGGCAAGCTGATTATTCTTAATGATTTCTCTTTCCCGCAGGAAAACAAAACTTACAATCATATCACGCATCTTGTCGCTGATAATGACAAACTTCACATAAATCTGATAGTGGCTTTCCGCTGTAGTCACAACTCTGAGGACCTTGCCATAAACACATACCGTTATGGGATTCAGTCCTATAAGCGTAAAGAATAGCTCAAGGGTATCACCCACCGTATATTCTGTTATAGACTTAAAACTGATTCCACCGCCGCTTATATTAACAACACCGGGTCGCAATTCCTTCTGCTCGCATATCCTGCTCTGGAGCTTATGACTCATGTCCGGAGAGATGCTATTCGCCTGCATGGGAAGCAGCGCATCTATTCTGAAGTAGTCCCGTTTGTAAATTGCCCTGTCAGCCATGCTTAATCACTCACTCCATAAGATTATCAGTTTTTTCAGTCAAAGAGTCGGATGATGGTAAAAATAGTATATATAACAATCGGCAAAATCTGTTTCCCCGCTCCTGGCTGAGACTGTTAGCGTAGTATCACTTCATGCTGTCAAGGTTTTAACTGATTATTCGCAACCAAGTTGCGCGATAACTGCATTAAATAAGCTATCCATCCGCCTGCTTAAACATATCATTCCTGATCTTTTGCGTGATATCAAAATCAACAACAATCCTTTCGTATGTCTCGTCCAGGAGATGTGAGGAGATAATGAAGTCGGCGGACGACCTGTTACACGCGATCGGAATGTTGTACACAGCCGCGATCCGCAGAAGCGCCTTTACGTCTACATCATGGGGATGAGGTTCAAGCGGGTCCCAAAAGAAGATGACCATATCTATCTTCCCTTCGGCGATGCTTGCCCCGATCTGCTGGTCGCCTCCAAGTGGTCCGCTCTTAAAACAATTGACTGGCATTTCCAGCGCCTTTACCATCATACTGCCCGTACTGCCGGTTGCAAACAACTCGTGCCTTGCAAGGATTTTCTTGTTAAAAAGCGCCCATTCAAGCAAATCTTTCTTTTTGTTGTCGTGAGCCACCAGGACGATCCTTTTTCTCTCCAGCATCTTTATCACACTCATAACGTTATCCATATTCTTTGTTCTCCTTTACAACTTTTTCTCTTTTACAGATTGGACCATATAAACCACTCTGGCCGCTGCAATCGGTCTGTCAGGCAGCCTTTGTGTTAAAATATAGCACTTAGCTGGTAAATATAATAACAAATACACAAACATTATGTCCCCGGTGAATGGCAGCAACAGCCTGAATTTGCCGAACCGCCGCCCGGCATCGAGGGTGCTGCAGATCACTGGAACCATCGCGATGATGTTGTTTAAATCACATATAAGGAGGACACAATTATGTCATCACTGAAAGGGACACAGACAGAAAAGAACCTGCTGGCGTCATTCGCAGGGGAATCACAGGCAAGGAACCGTTACACGTATTTTGCAGGCGTGGCAAAGAAAGAGGGCTATGAACAGATAGCGGCCATATTCATGGAAACCGCTGAAAATGAAAAAGAACACGCCAAGAGGTTTTTTAAGTTTTTAGAAGGCGGAGCAGTTGAGATAACGGCCATGTATCCCGCGGGCACCATAGGCACCACACGTGAAAATTTAAAAGCAGCGGCCGAAGGCGAGCGCGAAGAATACACAGTGCTTTATCCCAAAGCCGCTGAGACAGCCGACAGGGAAGGATTCAAGGACGTAGCGGCCGCGTTCCGCTACATAGCAAAGGTGGAAGCGGAACATGAAGCCCGCTACAGGATACTTGCGGAGAACATAGAAAAGAACGAAGCATTTAAAAAGAGCGGCACAGTCAGATGGAAATGTCGCAATTGCGGGTACGTTCATGAAGGTCCTGAAGCGCCGGACAAATGCCCTGCTTGCCTTCATCCCAAGGCGCATTTTGAAATAAAGGAATCCAATTACTAATGGGGTCCTTAACTCCTGAGTCTGATAGTCAGGATGTTCAAAAGTACTTTGCGCCAATGGAAAGTGCCTCTGTTGAGATTAGGTACTTGCCATTCAGAACAGTTCCATTGATGTGAATAGGATAACAGCTTCCAATACCTTTTTTAAGGGTATAAACAGCATACCTTTCACCGCAATATTTGCAGACAACAAAATCATCATATAATCTGTACCCCTTTTTGTGAGGATAGCACTTCCTGCACGCGTCAAAATACGCTTGCACCTCACCGTTCACAAGGACCAGGAAAAAGCTCACGCGCCTATTGTCGATCGAAACGGAATAGAAATCGGGCATGTTTTCAGAAAGTCCGCTTACGTCTATGACATAATTCTTCCCTTCAAAAGACGGCTCTTTATATAGAGGCGTCTTTTCACAGGCGACAAGTACAAGCGCTGACAGGATAAGAATCAGAGAAACTAAAGACTTCATGAGTAATTCTATTACTTTTATGGGCGACCAGGCAACTTCACAGTTTCTTTTTAGCCTCTCTGTCTGCTGCACGGCAAACATATCCGACCTGATAATTATATCTTGAAGTTGACAGCCGCATTTTATTCTTGTATTGTAATAATCGATGAAGGTCAAATCGCTCATAGTTTTAATCGCATTCGCAATGACTTTATTTGCGCCTTATATCGTCACCATTCATACGAACGCAGACGGCAACACCGTCTCCCTCTTTACCCTTGATGTCTGCCATGCGTCCGGTTCCGCCTTGTCCGTTCAGGCCGACATGCCTTTTTTATTTGAAAATCCCTGCGAACTTTCCGTCAGTGAAAGACGCCTGGTCAATGAAGAGTCCAACAACGCCTTTTCACCGTTTCTGTTAGTCTTGCAACAGGAACATCCACCCAGAGTCTAACTTACCTGTCTATTCCAAAGTAAAGAGTCAACTGTCTTATTAAGGGAATGCGGTTCCTCCCGCATCGGAGATGCCGTATTTTACGGTATCCTCCCCGTTTTCGGCTCCTCTTTGGAATCCGCAGAAATGTGCTTTTCAAAGAGGAGTCGCTTTTTTTTGATCTGTGAATCATTATTGTAACGGAAAATTAATCTATTGGAGGCACAATGATGCCGAATAATAATCGCCTTTCAGGACTGTTTATATTTGTTGTATTAATGATGCTTAATGCGTGTTCAAGCGGCACTTCAGTCAGCAGTGGAAACAACCGGACGGACCTGTCGTTGAGTAAACAGGGGTACTCTGTAGGCATGGTGGATGTGGATGGGGACGGGATTGCCGACAAGGTCGTAGGGGCCCCATATTCGACAAACGGTTTCGGCGTGGGCTCCGTCCTTATATACAAGGGTCTTTCGACCGGGTTTTCCTCTCAGCCGACAACCCTATCAACGGGTGAAGACAACGCGGGTTTTTCCCTTGTCAAACTCGACAAGGGAAGCGGCGACACATCTGAAAAATTTGCCGTAGGAGCGTTAAACGGAAATGGCGACAATGTGTCCCTCAGTGGTTCTGTTTCAATTTATAAAACCGGGGCCGGAGGACCTGAACTGATTGCAAGGGTGTCTGGCGAAGAGCCGATGGACAAATTCGGTTATTCTCTCGCAGCAGGCGACTTTAACAACGACGGGCACACCGACATAGCAGTTGGCGCCCCGTTTCATACGCCGGACCCCTCCCTTTATCAACAAGGGGCCGTGTACATCTTTTTGGGACCGGACTTTAAGACGAGGATATCAATGCATGCGACGTCGTCCAGCAAAGGTCTCGGATTTGCGGTAACCGCAGGGGATATAAATGACGACGGGATTTCCGACCTCCTAATCTCCGCATCAGGAAGCGTTCTTGGTTTCTACGGAGCGCAGTCGTTCGAGCCGTCCATAAGCGCTCCGGATATGAAGATAACAAGCTCCGGAAGCGGCTTCGGAAAGTCCATAGCGGTTATCGGCGATATTGATGCGGACGGTTTTGGAGAGATCGCCGTCGGGGCGCCTAATGCGACCATAAACGGCAACAGGGATACCGGCAGTGTTTACCTTATCAGGGGGGGGAGCGACAACAGGACGGTCAATGCCGACTCCGACCTGGTTAACCGCCTAGTCAGGATAGACGGAAACGCCCTGTTCGACAGGTTCGGTTCCTCAATTACATCTGTCGGAGATGTTGACGGAGACAACATAGCAGACTTTGTTGTAGGCGCAATAACAAGCGACGTGGAGTTAAATGATCTGAGAGGCAAAGCCTACCTGTTCAAGGGAAAGGATATAAGTTCCAATACTACTCTCGCCGCAGCAACTGTATTTAACGGAGTCATCAAGAACCAGCGTTACGGCTTCTCTCTGGTCAATGCCGGAAATAAGAAACTTCTGATCGGCGCCCCCACTGCAAATATGGATACGGGCGGGGTTTCCATGGTCGACCTCACCACAGGACTGACCGTAGCTGAAGGAAGCAGCGGCGGCAGTTCCGGAGGCGCAGGCGAATGTCATTAAACGCAAGGAATACCAAGGAGGATAAACTGATGAGAGGAAACATTCTTACGGCATTAATGCTGTGTCTGTCGGCAATATTCTTTGCCGGCACCGTAAAGGCGGAAATATATGACGCGTCCAATTTCTCGGCTGACGGCAGAAAATGGCAGCCTGCGCCCACAGGACACATACCCGGCAAGGACAACGGCGCAGGGACAGGCTCACACAATACGGGAGAAGACTGCGGGATATGTCATAACCCGGCCGGAAAGGCAAAAAACTATGTATTTACAATGTCCGGCACCCTTTATGAAGACAGGGCAGCAAGAAAGCCGCTCCAGGGCGGAGAGATTATTCTGCAGGACATAGACGGCAAGGTGATCAGCATGACGAGCAACAATGTCGGTAACTTCTGGACCTTTACCCCAATAGGGAGCAATCCCTACACAGTCGTTGGAAAGAGCAGCAATATACCCCTTTACTCAAGTGACGCCAACGGCGGCTTCATCCCCGCCGATCCCTTAGCGCCGCAGACATGGCAGTACAAGGCCTGGGTCAGGAACGGGAACAATGTGCGGTACATGGTGACCATACCTCCGGTGGGAGGCGCCACCATTCTGCCTGACGGCACGCCGGACAAGAACTCCAGGATGAGCTGCAGCATGCACCATGCAGGGCTCGGGAGCAGGGGTGGGCTCTGGGCCTCGAGGAAAAGCACTTTACCGTCTTATCCCTCCTCAGGCTTAAGCTACAAAAAACATATACTCCCTATAGTCAAGAGCAAGTGCGCACCGTGTCATATCCCCGGGGAGACCCTGACAAGGGTGGTCACAAAGTCCGACAACGACGGCACCACCAAGATAGATTACAGTAAGTCACTGGATTTCACGTCATTTGCAGGTTCCAGCGTTACGGCAAGCGGTACCACATGGACAAAAAGAGGAATCTCAGATTCAGGCATCAACAGCAGCATGCTCCTGAAGACCGACGGTGCCATTCTGCACGCGGGGGGCAAATTCTGGTCGTCCGGAGAGCCGGACTATGAGGCCCTCAAACAGTGGATAGCTGAAGGCGCTCATAACAACTAAATAATTGTCGGGAGGCTATATTATGAGGATTCAAAGGTTTAATGTCGCACTAATGACAAGAAATCGTATTGAGGATTTTAAAATTAGAATATTTGCGATATTCTTTTTAGTATGCATGCAGATTGTCTGCTTTGCCGCCGCAGCTTCAGCCGATATTGCGGTGGAGAAACCCGGGACATGCAAGATATGCGGGATGGACCGTACTGTTTATGCCCAAAGCCGGATGATTATTGTCTATGATGATGGGACAACCGCAGGTTTCTGCAGTCTGCGCTGTGCACTTGAAGACATGAAACAGAACAAGGACAAACAGGTTGCGTCGCTCAAGGCAGCTGATTATGCAACTCTCGGATTGATTGACGCAGGCACGGCAATCTGGGTTGTCGGCGGTAAAAAGAAGGGCGTCATGACCGTCCTTCCCAAGTGGGCTTTCGCCGATGAGAAAGATGCCAGGGAGTTTGTGAAGGGAAACGGCGGAAAAATTGCGACATTTGAAGAAGCAAGGACAGCTGCCATTAAAGAACTGCCATTGGACGGAGACAAGACTGTTCACAACAGCCACACAGGCCACAATATGGGGCCTGGCGCCAATATGTTGTTCAATCCGGGATTTGGAGACGACATATACCAGGTCCACCCTGCAGGGATGTGGATGGTTAATTACAAATTCATGCATATGAACATGAGCGGCTTGCGTTCAGGCTCCTCTGACATTGACCAGGACAAAATCGGCTATATGCGGGGCAGACCTTACAATTATATGATGATCCCCACCGGCATGACCATGGATATGCACATGATGATGGTCATGTACGGAATCACCGACAGACTGACAATGATGGTTATGGCTGGTTACCTCGAAAACAAAATGGATATGTTAATGGACATGGGGATGGGAAAAATGATAAATAGAGAACCGCCGATGCGCATAAGCGGTTATGGGGATACGGAACTGAGAGGTATATACAGGATCGGCAATAACCTGGTTGGCAGTATCGGCCTCAGTCTGCCGACGGGTTCCATTAACAATACTATTAAAATGATGGGCAAGGAATACCGGGCTCCCTATGACATGCAACTCGGTTCCGGCACATACGACCTCAAACCGGCGCTGACCTACACCAATCTGAGCGCCGACGCAAAATGGAACTGGGGCGCACAGGTCGGATGTTCCTATCACATAGGCAATAACGAAAACGACTATAGTCTTGGCGACAGTCTCAAGGCAACCGGCTGGCTACAGCGAGCCTTTGGCCCTGCCGTATCATGGCTGCGCCTCGCTTACAGCAACACAGGCCATATCAGAGGAAAGGATGCGGAGATCGACAAACTGAATAATCCCGCAACCGGAACAGGAGCCCCAATGCCGGATGCCGATCCTGCCTTCTACGGTGGACAGCGGACCGATGCAATGTTTGGCGTAAGCTTTACAAAGGGTCGCTTCAGCATCGGCATTGAAGGTGGAGCGCCTCTGTACCAATACCTGAACGGCTTGCAGATGAAAACCACATGGTTTCTCAATTCCGGTCTGCAGGTCATGTTTTAAGACTTGACGGTTGGAAGCAGTCGGTCGGGGATTGTCCATACCAGGGGCGCTGATTATGAAATCCATGTGCGTGCCGCCGGATCGACCTACCGGAAGGTGGTGTTCAGTCCCGACGGCGAGAGGCTGGTTGGCGCGCTGTTCATAGGCGATATTACAGGTGCCGGGATGTACCGGTATGTGATCAGGGAGAAGATGAGGATCAGCAGGATCAAATCCCATATTGTGAACCAGACCCTGCATTATAGATTACCTGCATCGTTTCTACAGCGCCTCCAAAGTATTTTCGTCCTATTGATTCAATACACACTAATCTGCTATTCTATGTGTATTAATCTGGGAGGTTAATTATGAGCAGAACAAACATTGACCTTGATGACAGGCTTGTAAAAGAAGGTCTCAAGCTTACCAAATTGACCACTAAAAAGGAACTGGTCAATTACGCCCTTGAAGACTTGATAAAAAAGATAAGAAAGAAGGGCATATTGAAGTGCGAAGGGAATATAAAGTGGTATGGAGACCTTAATGAGATGCGAGGAAGCAGGGTGTGATACTCGTGGATACCAGCGTCTGGATTGACTTCCTCCGGGGAGCCGACACATCACAGCGCAGAACGCTTCATCAACTTATCGAAGGAGAAGAAGATATATGTCTTACTGGTATAATCTTGACCGAAATACTACAAGGAATCCGAGATGACAAAGAACATGGTGAAGTAAGACACTACCTACTCGAATTCCCTATTTATAACCCTGAAGGAACATCTACCTATATAACCGCAGCGGCTATTTACAGAAATTGTGCCAGACAAGGCAGATCGGTTAGAAAGACTGTGGATTGTCTTATAGCCGCCATTGCTATTGAAAATGATTTTATGTTGTTACACAATGATAGAGACTTTGAAGCTATTGCAGCCTGTAATGACCTGACGATTCTGAATATATTATGATGAGAGGTGTCTTCCTGAACTCCGTAACGATATAGCGATACTTTTTTATCAACGTTTCTTCTTGAAATTATTGCGTATATTTCAGATAATTATGAAACATGTTATTATTGAATCATGAAGAAAAGCATTTATATTGAAACAACTGTTGTTAGTTATCTAACTGCCAAGCCAAACCGCGACATCGTGATTGCAGGACACCAAGCAGCCACGCAAGAACTTTGGTCGAAACTATCATCAATACCTGAAATCTATGTATCAGCACTTGTCGCTCAAGAAGCCGGCAGAGGCAATTCTAACCAAACACAGATAAGACTTGCTGCTATTGCCAAATTCCCTATGCTCGATATTAACGACGAGGCTCGCTTTCTTGCCGAGAAAATTATTGCTAAAAAGGGAATCCCGGTCGAATATCCTGAAGATGCTCTTCATATAGCTGTTGCAGCGGTTAATGGGATAGAAGTTATCATCACGTGGAACTTCGCTCATCTCAATAATCCATTTACTCGGAAGAAGGTTAGGAGGATAGTTGAAGCTGAGGGCTATATTTGCCCGGAGATATGTTCACCCGAAGAACTTCTGGAGGTTGAATGATGAAAGACCCTATTGTTGAAGAAGTGCGAAAGCACCGCAAGGAACATACACAAAAATTCAATGGCAAACTCTTAGAAATCTGTGCAGACCTGCGTCGTATTCAGGAAACTTCAGGGCATGACGTTGTTCGTCTTGCTCCGAGAAAACTTGAATTGACAATTAGCACTTCCCGAAGGACTAAAGCGTGTGGCTGAGCCAAGAAAAACAGTAAGGCCAGTTCTTTACATGGACAAGAAGAATGGCCTCCCAACCAGTCACTCCGGCGGGTAAGCCACTGAACATAGCTTTATCTCACTTTTTTCCGGTAATCCTTATTTTTCATTAGTAGTGTTTTTTAAAGATTAGCAGATGAAATCCAGACAAGACAGATTTAAATCCTTGTTGAACAAAGCTCCCGGGCTCATTAGCAAGCGGTCGTCATATTGTGGTAGTATTTATAAGTAACGCCTGTGGAGGTGCTTATAGTGTGGCTGGGGAAATTAAGGGGCCTTGAGAAACACCTGTCGAAATATCTTTCGGCGTGACCAATATCTCCCTCCAGAGCAATCAGCAAATCACCGCCTTCATCCTCGCTGCCGGGTTCGGGGAACGACTGCGTCCGCTGACGAATCATATCCCAAAGCCGCTTATGCCTATCCTGGGCAAACCCCTCCTCCAACACCTGCTCGACAAGATTGAGGGCCTTGCTCCGACAGCCGTGGGTATCAACCTGCATTACAAGCATGACGTCCTTGAAGAATGGATACGCCATTCCAGTTTCAGGGACAAGGTAGCTCTCTATCACGAAGACCCAATCCTGGGCACCGGCGGCGCCCTGAAAAATGCCGTGGATATGCTCGGTAAAAACACCTTCCTTGTGCATAACTCAGATATAGTGTCCGATATCGATCTATCCCGACTCATAGGGTTTCACTTCTCCTCGGGCAACATAGCCACCCTTGCGCTTCATGACTGTCCAGCTTTCAATAACGTCCTTGTAGATGACGATAACTGCTATGCCGGAATCGCCAAAAACACCGGACATAGCGGCAAAAAACTTCATGCCTTCACCGGTATTGCCGTATATGAGCCCGCCTTTCTCGACTTTCTTCCAGAGGGGGCCTCGCATGTCGTGGACGCCTGGACAAAAGCCCTTTCAGCGGGACATCGCATCGGTGTGCTGGATGTAAGCGGCGGATATTGGAGTGACATAGGCACCCCTGCCGCTTATGCTTCAGCAATCGTACACGAACTGCGCTCCGACGGCGAAACGATCTATGTCCATCCTACGGCCCACGGCTGCGGCTCGGCTGAAATTGACGGTTTTGTGGTTCTTGAACACGACTGCCTGATCACCGGGCCGGTCTCACTCAGAAACTGTATCGCCCTGCCCGGCGCGGCCGCGGGACGTGGTGTTTTTGAAAACTGCCTGCTCGGCCCCGGCTTTACAGTCAATCTCGATGAACGTGAAATGCATGGACAGACGTCATCCGAAGGCCATATACACATCGGAACCGGCGGCTCTGACAGAAGCTACTATCGCGTACAAAACGGCAAGGACACAACCGTCCTTATGCGCTGTTCAACCTCTGACATCGACTTTGACCGCCATATTGCATACACCTGTTTTTTCTCAAGATACGGCCTGCCCGTGCCGCAGATAATCAGTGTAGACCATGAAAAGAAGGAGGCGGTCTTTGAAGACCTCGGGAATCTGTCTTTTTACAGCCTGCTTAAATGCAGGCCCGACCCGGGACGTATTGAGACCCTATACAAAAAAATTCTGGACATGATAGTCAAACTCCATACTGAAATAACTGATCATATTGTTGAGATGCCGATATTGACTGAAAGGTCATTCGATTACGATCATTTCAGGTGGGAAACATCATACTTCCACAATAATTTTGTCTCGGGAATAAAAGGCGCTGTCGCAGACGATCCGGTCGCGCTTGATGCTGAATTCCACAGGCTTGCCGTCAGTGCCGGATCTTTTCCTGTGACGATTATTCACAGGGACCTGCAGTCACAAAATATTATGGTCACGAGAGGGGACGTGCCGCGCCTGATAGACTATCAGGGCGCAAGGCTGGCGCCGCCTGCCTATGACATTGCCTCTTTCCTTTGGGACCCCTATTACAGGCCTCCGGATATGCTGAGGGAAAGGCTGCTGGATTATTACATCTCAGGCATGAAAAAGTACTCAGCCGCTTTTGACGAAGCACTGTTCAGGGAATCCTTGCTGCCCTGTCGTTTGCAGCGGCATATGCAGGCCCTCGGAGCATACGGCTTCCTTGCAGTCGTCAAAGGCAAGAGATACTTCCTTAAACATATTGACGAAGGCCTGAGGCTGCTTAAGGAAGAATCCGGGCTCGCCCGCAATGAATACCCTGAATTATATAAACTGGCGGGAAAGCTTTGTTAAATATAAGACGCCTCGTTATCTTCTTCGTAAAGAGACGATGAGTCGCTGTAATATCCGAACCTGTCCATGACAACTGCTTCACGCTGTCTGCAAATAACTGCGGCCAGTGTCCCCGCGGCAAGCCCGGCGAAAGCGCCTGTCAGGCATCCGCTTTTCGGCCTCCGGGGGGTTGCCAGGAGCCCTGCCGCAGCACCGGCTGCCGCCGACGCCGATATCATCATGAAGTAGTTAATCTTATTCATATTCTATTGCCTTCACTAGTTTCTATTATAACAAATGGGACCCGGTTCTGGGGCAAACGCATTTAGGTAATTTGTGGTTGTAAATCTAATAAAGTTGATTCCAAAGACGTCATTCCCGCAGTCCTTAAGCGGGAATCCAGGTTTTTGTCTCAAATTTGCTTTCTGGATCCCCGATAAAGGAACTCGGGGATGACATATTCTTACCCTATGAACGCTTTATTGCTTAAATGCGTATGCCCTGGACCCGGTCCTTGGGGGGTATACTGATTTTAAGCGGCCTGTGCTATAATTGACAGGATATTTTATGAAGATGTGAGGTGTGCTGACAGACCATGGACAAATGGGACCCGCTTAAAGACATTTACACATTACGTGAAAGAGTTAACAGGCTTTTTGAGGACATACCTCCATGTGCCGGAGATCCGGAGCCGACTGTCTGGATGCCTGCCCTGGACATTTATGAAACCCCGGAAGATTTCGTTGTAAAGGCCGACCTGCCCGAAATATCCGAAAAAGACGTCAACATAACAGTGGAACAGAACATTCTGCGGATAAGCGGCCGGAGAAAGCTCCATGAAGAAGGCAGGCAGTATCATATGGTGGAGCGGTCCTTCGGCGCTTTTTCAAGGTCCTTTGTCCTGCCTTCGGCAATTGACGCCGACGGCATCAAGGCAACGTTGACCGACGGAATACTCACCGTCCGGCTTCCCAGAAAACATATGCCCGAAGATGATCCTCCAAGGCAAATACATATTAACTGAACTGAAAAGATAATAAACCTAATGGATAAAATACGCATCGCTATCGCAGGTGTCGGCAACTGCGCCTGTTCCTTACTCCAGGGACTGGCATACTACGATCGCACACTAAAAGACACCCCTGACTCTTCACTCGGCCTGATGCACCACAATCTGGGTGGATACCTGCCGACGGACATGCATGTAGTTGCGGCTTTTGATATTGACCGGAGAAAGGTCAACAAACCACTGAGAGAGGCGGCCTTCGCAAAACCCAATTGCACAAAGGTCTTTTTCCCGCAACTGCCGGATTATCCGATAACTGTTCACATGGGCAGCATAATGGACGGCGTATCACCGCACATGGCCGACTATCCGGATGACAGAAGGTTTATTCCGGCTGACGAAGAGGCCTGTAACACTGCAAAGGTGCTAAGGGAAAGCGGGGCTGAAATATTGTTGAATTATCTCCCGGTCGGCTCGGAAAAGGCTGCGGCTTATTATGCCGAGGCCTGCCTCAATGCAGGGGTCGCCCTGATAAACTGCATGCCGGTCTTTATCGCCTCCGACGAACAATGGGCAAGACGCTTCGGGGAAAAGAATATACCGATTATAGGCGACGATATAAAGTCTCAGATAGGAGCGACCATCATCCACAGGACGCTTGCGGGACTTTTCATGGACAGGGGCGTCAAACTGACGCACACATATCAGCTTAACGTAGGCGGCAACACCGACTTTCTCAATATGCTCAACCAAAGCAGGCTCAAATCCAAGAAGATATCAAAGACCGAGGCTGTCAGGTCTCGGGTCTCCCACGGTCTTGATGACGATGATATTCATATAGGACCCTCGGATTACGTTCCGTGGATGAACGACAACAAGGTCTGCTTTCTAAGGATGGAGGGCGTCGGCTTCGGCAATGTGCCGATGAACCTCGAACTCAGGCTTTCAGTTGAGGACTCCCCCAATAGTGCAGGGGTCGTCATAGACGCCATAAGATGCTGCAAGCTGGCGCTTGACAGGGGAATAGGCGGCGTACTGACATCCCCCTCGGCATATTTCATGAAGCACCCGATGGTCCAGTATCCCGACGACGAAGCAATGGAGATGGTGGAAGAGTTTATTTCCGCCAAAAGAGAGCGTTAGTTGATAAGCTCAAAACTGGGCCGTATCCTCGACCGCCCGCTTGCTCCTTTAGCACAGAGGATACCCCTGGGTCCCAATGCAATTACGGTCTTCGGCTTTTTAGTTACTGCTGTTGCCGCTTTTTGCATTCCCTTTAACCTGGTCGCAGCCGGCCTGCTGATACTTCTGGGCGGCCTCTTCGATATGCTGGACGGCCTCACAGCCCGGGCAAAAGGCATGGTGAGCGCTTTCGGGGCCTTCCTGGACTCCACCCTGGACCGTTATTCCGATTCCCTTATCTTCCTTGCGTTTGCGTGGTATTTCCTGGAGCGAAACGACTTCTACGGAATCTTTTGGACCCTTGGAGCGCTGGTGGGCGCACTGCTTACGAGTTACGTTCGCGCCCGGGCCGAGGGCATATCAATAGAGTGTTCTGTCGGGCTCATGGAGAGGCCTGAAAGGGTCGTCCTCCTTGCCCTGGCTTGCATAACCTCAAGGCCGCTTCCTTTCATGATTGTATTGTGCGTATTCAGCCACATAACTGTAATTCAAAGAATATTACATGTTTACAGGGCAGGCAGGCAACGTTAAGAAAAGTATGATATACTTAATTTAAAAGGAGGCGCGATGATTGTAAGCGAGTCGTGGTTCGTGCTTATATGCATGGGATTTCTGGTGATTGTCCTTAGTTTCCTGGTAGCTATGGGGTTTATGATTTACGCCTCTTTTGAGATCAGGAAGGCTGCGGCGGCATTCAGGGAATTCATGGAGAGGTCCGGTGAAAAGCTTGCCCCGGTGCTTGATGAAGCCGAAAAGACGCTCAAGAGCGTGCGGGGCGTATCAGACGACATGGCAAAGACGACCGGCAATATAAGCAGCCTTACCGGGGCTGTTTACGACATCACTTCAAATCTGAGGGCTGTCAGCGGCCTGCTGAATGACCTGAGAAACGGCCTTTTTTTAAGAAAGGCCGGACTGAAGGCCGGTTTGAGGGCGGCGGCAGCAGTGCTTATACAGAGGATAAACGAAAGGAGGTCTTGATATGAGACACGAAGACGGAGACTGCGGTTCTGGTTGTGTATTGCTTTCATTTTTACTCGGCGGAGTGGTAGGAGCGGGTTTGGCCCTTCTCCTCGCCCCTCAATCCGGGAGCGAGACAAGAAGGAAAATACGTGAACTGGCCGATGACGTTAAGGAGCATACGGCGGGCTACATGGATGAGGCAAGAAGCAAAGTGACAGGGTCCCTGGAGAAGGGAAAGGGCCTGTACGAAGAACAGAAATCAGCCATAGCCGCGGCTTTTGACGCCGGCAGGGACGCCTACGACAAAGAAGTGCATAAATAGGAATGCACGAAGTTTCCGTTGCCGAGGGACTGCTCGCTACAGCCGTGGCCCATTGCCTTGACAGCGGATACAGCCGAATAGAAACCGTCCGGATACGTATAGGTAAGGCCTCAGGCGTAATGCCCGAGGCCCTCCTTTTTGCCTTTGACGCCATGAAGGACGGCACCATCGCATCAGACGCCGCTCTGGAAATAGAAACGGTCCGGGTTGCAGGCAATTGCTCCTCATGCCATTTGGATTTTTCCGTTGAAGATAATTATGTCCTGTGTTGTCCGGTCTGCGGAGGGACTTCCTTTACGGTCCATTCCGGCCGGGAACTCGACATAACGGAATTGGAGGTTGTTTAAATGAAAATCAAGGTCGCTTCAAAGATACTGGACGCCAACGAGAGGCTCGCCGCTGAAAACAGAAAAATATTCCGCAACAAGGGCGTTTACGTCATAAACCTCATGAGTTCTCCGGGGGCCGGAAAGACCTCGCTGCTTGAAAATACCATAAGGGCTCTGAGCAGCAGTATCAGGCTGGGCGTAATTGAAGGAGACATTGCCGGCACGGACGACGCGGCAAGGATTGCGTGTCTCGGCGCCCCTGTAGTGCAGATCAACACCGGGGGCGCCTGCCACCTGGACGCCAATATGATAAATGATGTCCTGAAAGAATTGCCGCTTGAGGAACTTGATCTGCTTATAATTGAAAACGTGGGCAACCTGGTATGCCCGGCTGAATTCAAGGTTGGCGAAGACATGAAGGCCATGATCCTCAGCCTTACCGAGGGCCATGACAAGCCCCTGAAATATCCGCTTATGTTTCAGGAGTCCTCAGCGCTCCTGATAAACAAGATCGATCTCAAACCTTACATAGACGTGGATGTGAACAAGATCAAGCGCGACGCGCTTTCCCTTAACCCGAGCACAAGGATATTTGAGATATCCTGCAAGACGGGCGAGGGCATCGGGGAATGGACGGCATGGCTTAAGGGCCTGATCGGATGAACCATGACCGATTACGAATACATGAGACTTGCCCTGGAGGATGCCGAAGAGGCGTTTAAGGAGGGCGAAGTGCCGGTAGGCGCGGTCCTCGTCCTGAATGACGGGTCTCTGGTCCGCGCTCACAACATGCGGGAAACCGGCTTTGACCCCACAGCTCATGCTGAGATACTGGCTATCAGGGGCGGCGCTCTGCGCCTGTCCAACTGGCGGCTGACGGACGCCGTCTTGTACGTGACAAAAGAGCCTTGTGTCATGTGCGCCGGCGCAATGCTCAACTCCAGACTGGGCAGGCTCGTTTACGGCTGTTCGGATTTAAAGGGGGGGGCGGTCGGCAGCCTGTACCGGCTGCTGTCCGATAGCAGGCTCAATCACCGGGTTGAGGTGCTGTCCGGCATACTTGAGGATGAATGCGCGCAGCTCCTCAAAAACTTTTTCAGCGGGCTTCGCAGCAACAGTGAGGTCGGAGGTTCCTGCGGGACAAGCGCGCGGTGAGCGGTTCACTTATAATCTTCCTTCACGCCCATCTTCCTTATGTAAACCACCCGGAACACGAATACTCCCTTGAAGAAAACTGGCTCTTTGAGGCCGCAATTGAAACTTATATCCCCCTTCTGGACATGCTTGATACCATGGCGGAAGAGGGCCTCGCACCGCACCTGACCCTTTCCCTCAGCCCTTCCCTTACTGAAATGTTCAATAGTCCCCGGCTTCAAAAAAGGCTTTTGCGCCATATGGCCAACCTCACGGCCCTTGCAGAGGCCGAGATAAAGAGAACGACGAATACCGCCTTTGAGCCTGTGGCAGAGTTATACCTGAGAAGGCTGAAACGTGTGCGACTGCTTTATGAGGAGCGATACGGCCGGGACCTGACCGCCGCTTTCCGAAGACTGCAGGACTGTGGACATATCGAACTATTGACAACCTCCGCCACCCATGCCTTCCTGCCTGCCTTTGCTCATCATCCTGAAACGATAAGAAACCAGATTAAAACGGGCATGGAGAGCTACAGGCGCAATTTCGGCAGCGACCCGGCCGGGTTCTGGCTCCCTGAATGCGGCTATTATAAAGGGCTGGACATACTATTGAAGGAGGCTGGAGTAAAATACTTCTTTGTCGAATCTCACGGCCTGCTTTACGGCAAACCAAGGCCCCAATTCAGCGTCTACAGACCAATATTGACGTCGTCGGGACTGACTGTCTTCGGCAGGGACACCAGGTCCGCAAGGCAGGTGTGGTGCGCCTCAAGCGGATACCCCGGAGATCCATGTTACCGCGACTTTTACAGAGACATAGGCTTCGACCTTCCTGAGGACTACGTGGGAGCTTTTACGCATTTAAAAGGAATCAGGACTTTTACAGGCCTGAAATATTATCGCATTACCGGCAAGACCCCGGAGAAACTTGCATATGATCCGACCACGGCTGTCAAAAAGGCCTCGGAGCATGCAGCCCATTTTCTGAAAGACAGGGAGCTGGACTTCGACCGCATGGCCGGCAGGTGCCCCGAGCCTCTGATATTTTCAGCCTTCGACGCCGAACTCTTCGGCCATTGGTGGTTTGAGGGCGTTGATTGGCTTGACGCAGTCATCAGGAAGACGGCAGAATCCGACTCATTAAAAATAGTAACTGCTAAAGAATACCTGAACAGACAGTCGGTCCCACCTGAAATAGTTGAACCCTCACCCTCCACCTGGGGAGAAGGCGGACACGGGGGCACCTGGATAAGTGAAAACAACTATCATATATACGGCAAACTCCACAGGGCCGCCGAACAAATGGAATCATTGGTGAGAAATTATGGCCGACTGCACAATATAAATCCTTTGATCGCCCGGGCGATAAGACAGGCGCAGAGGGAGACGTTCCTTTCACAGGCAAGCGACTGGCCCTTTCTTATTGAAAAGGACCGTGCTTCCGGGTATGCAGCAGGCAGGATAGAAGCCCACATAGAGCGGTTCAACCGGCTTTATTCGATGATAACAGATGGCAGCATTGATGAAAGAGAGTTGGCGCAGTTGGAACATTCGGATGGAATATTCCCCTGGCTTGATGCCGGCTTGAGATGAGCGAACATTCTGTCCTTACGTGTGAACCATGTCTATCAGTCATGGTTACATTTCATTCTGCCTGCTGTATTGCCGAAAGCAGCCACACACCTATTCCAGCCTGCCTTGTGAAAGTCCAGTATTCCATGAACTTCACAGGGTCCGTCTTGCTGCCTTCGACTAACTTGCCAGCATCGTCCGTCACGTAATCCAGAACACTGGCTGTTACTGACACTGTAATATAATCCTGACCCTGCTCCTGCCAGACCTCCACTATCTCCACACCCCTAATGGCTATATTCTCAAGCCGGTTTATACGGCCGGCAGCCTTCATTTTATCCAAATCCGCACTCAACTCTCTGAACAACTCTGGTCCGAACAGGTTGTTAACAGGGGACATGTCCCTACTCATCCAGGCAGCCTGGACTCTAAAAAAAATGTCGGTGACCTGCTCCCTAAAAATCCTTTCATCAAATGATGGGTCCAACCTACGCAAATCGGAAAGGCCAGACACAGGGTCAGTAACGGATGAAGTCGCTGATGGAATATCATGTACAGGCTGATAATCATATGGATTGTCCTGTCTCCCTCGCAAGTCGTCGTATGGGGATATTTCCTGTTTGCGGGCTTTCACCATCTTGTAAATCAGAAAGCCCAACCCAACTATGAGAAGAATCTCCAGGACTCCGATACCTCCTCCTCCAAAACCTCCCATTCCGCCGAACCCGAGGCTTCTGAAAAGCATAGCGCCCAGAAACCCTCCAGCAAGACCACCCAGCATATTTTTGAAAAATCCGCCAGTCTGGGACGAAAACGGCTGCTGGAGAGGTCTTTGTTGTTGAGCCTGACTGTTCTGATAGGTGTTCTGTGGAGGGGTAGGCCTCGCAGGCTGAGAATATGTACGAGAGCCTCTGCTGCCCATGGATCTGCTGCCACCAAACCCGCCGCTTCTGCCCATTCGGGCAAAAGAGTCACTTCCAAGGAAAATAGTAATAAATATCAACACTGAAATCAAAATAACAATCTTTTTCATGTAGTTACCTCATTTGGAGTAAGATTATTTGTCATGTCCGACAGTTATTAACAATGCCATTTGTTCCTCTGCTTCTTTCAATCCTCATCTCTTAGTCGATAACCTATTGACCATTTTTATACCTGAACAGGAGCCCTGAAACTGCTGTTTCCCTCTCCATGGTATTTAATCAGGGCGAACGCACTATGCATAAAATCGAAACTAATCAGACAAAAAAGCAATTATGAATCAAAAAAAACAGCATGGGAAACGTCATTCCCGCAGTTTGTAAGCGGGAATCCAGCTCTTTTGCTCCTGGATGCCCGATAAAAACCTTCGGGCATGACGGAAAATGGATGCTTATGGCACATAGTGCGTTCGCCCTGGGTATTTAATATGATTATATCATTAGCTCGTAATGTATTAAAATAGGCTGTGCAAACAACGTCAATACTATGATAGAATTTATTATAGAACAAGATGATTCATAACTTCTACAATCTGGTGTGATATCAGATGTCATTTTTCAGGAGCATTCCCCAAGTGTAGCGTCTCTATTGGTTGTTTTTTACCACAATAGTCTGACAATAATCAAACCTATACGCATGGCTGGGAAGCCTGGACAGCCGGGATTATTTACTTTAAGACAGCAGGTCTTCGTAGGGATAGGATTTTAAAAAGGAGAGAAATTCGGCGGCGGCATGAGGCACCACCGCGTTATTGGGCATGATCAGTGAGAAATTCCTTATCATCTTTTCTTCTTTCAGGGTAATAAGCTTCAGGCTGCCGTACTTGAGCTCCTTCTTGGCCGCCCATCTGGACACTATGGATATGCCCATGCCGCCTTCCACAGCGTCCTTTATTGCCTCGGTGCTTCCCAGAACGAGGGAAATGCTCAGGTCACCTATAGTGATACCGTGGCCTGCCAGGTATTTTTCAATCATCTGCCTGGTGCCGGAACCCTCCTCTCTCATTATAAAAGGTTCTTTTATAATATCCAGAACAGATATACTCTTTTTTTTTGCCCACGGGTGGACCGGAGGAATTATAAAGGCCATCTCGTCCGTGATAAAGGGGACCACCTTGATCTTGGACTTGGAGGTTTCACCTTCAACCAGACCAAAGTCAATTACGGAGGAGTTAAGATGGTCCAGTATTCGCCTTGTATTGCCCACCAGGACGTTGATCTTTATTTTAGGATGGTTTTTCTTGAAGTCGATGATGACGGCCGGCAAAATATAGTTGCCTATGGTAGTACTGGCGCCGATCGTAATGCTGCCCTTGATAAGGCCGGTAATCTTTCCGATCTCCTTGCCCAGTTCGGCATAAAGCGTCAGTATTTCCTTTGCATACCTGTAAAGTATCTCCCCCGAAGGCGTGAGGTTAATTGAAGTGCTTGACCTGTCGAAGAGTTTCGACTCATACAGCTCCTCAAGGGCCTGGATCTGAAGGCTTACCGCCGGCTGCGTCAGATGGATTATCTCGGAAGTCTTTGAAAAACTCCTTGTCTCCGCAACCGTACAAAAAACCTTAAGTTTATGATCTTCCATTCCCATGGCTGTAACTATAACATAAAAAAAGTTTATAAGTAAATTAAACTAAAAAAAAGGCTGGCGGGCAATGCCCGCCAGCCTTTCAGTAAAGTCTGAGACTATTTCATCATCGGCACGATAAGCAACGCCACGATGTTGATGACCTTGATCATCGGGTTGATGGCAGGACCGGCTGTATCCTTGTAAGGATCGCCGACCGTGTCGCCGGTGACGGAGGCTTTGTGTCCCTCGCTGCCCTTCTTGTGAACAACGCCTTTGTCGTCGGTAACGCCGTCTTCAAAGGACTTCTTGGCATTGTCCCATGCGCCGCCGCCGCTTGTCATGGCAATGGCCTGGAAGAGCCCTGTCAGGATGCTGCCTATGAGCACGCCGCCGAGGGCCTCTTTGCCCATAAGAAGTCCGACAACGATAGGGACCACCACAGGGATAAGCGCGGGGACCATCATCTGCTTGATAGCGCCTTTTGTAACAATGTCAACGCACTTCCCGTATTCCGGCTTTGCCTTATATTCCATAATGCCGGGGATCTCCCTGAACTGTCTCCTGACCTCCTCAACAATGCTGCCCGCCGCCTTTCCAACAGCCTCCATAAGGAGGGAGCCATAATAATAAGGGAGCAGACCGCCGATGAAAAGACCGGCCAGGACCATCGGGTTTGAAAGGTCAAACAGCACGGGAGTTGAGAACGACCGCGAGTATTCAGCAAAAAGGACAAGGGCCGCGAGTCCTGCCGAGCCTATGGCATAACCCTTTGTAACGGCCTTTGTCGTGTTGCCGACAGCATCCAGCGGGTCGGTGATGTTGCGGATTTCCTCGGGCAGTCCGGACATCTCGGCAATACCGCCTGCATTGTCGGTAATAGGACCGTATGAGTCAATAGCAACGACAATACCGGTCATGGAGAGCATTGAAACCGCAGACAAGGCAATGGCAAAAAGACCGCCGGTCAGGTCGCCGTTGAATCCGCCGCCCAATTGATAAGCGCCGAGGATTGAGGCAACAATAACTAAAACAGGCGCAGCCGTTGACTTCATGCTGACTGCAAGGCCGGCGATAACATTCGTGCCGTGGCCTGTCAGACTGGCTTTTGCAATATGTTTCACCGGGGGATACTGCGAAGCGGTGAAGTACTCGGTTATAACAACGATCAGCCCCGTCAATACAAGGCCTATGACCGCCATGAGGAAGACGTTCATCTGTGTAAATGAAGGGTGAGAGGCCATTGATGATGCATCTATGCCTTTAAGAAATTCACCCGTCACAAAATAAAATACTATTGCCGCAAGAATTCCGGCAACTGCAAGACCCTTATATAGGGCGCCCATGATATACTGGCTTTTGCCGAGCCTCACCGCGAAGGTGCCTATAATGGACGCGATGATCGATATTCCGCCGAGCATCATGGGGAATTCGACCCATGGACTATCAGCCCTGAAAACCGTCTTTGCAAGAAGCATAGCCGCAACGAGAGTAACCGTGTAAGTCTCATAAAGGTCGGCTGCCATACCCGCGCAGTCTCCAACATTGTCGCCGACATTGTCTGCGATAACGGCAGGGTTTCTCGGATCGTCTTCAGGAATGCCGGCCTCAACCTTGCCGACCAGGTCCGCGCCTACGTCCGCTGCCTTTGTGTAAATACCGCCGGCGATACGGGCAAAGACGCTCATAAGCGAACAGCCGAACCCAAGACCTACCAGCGCGTGAAAGGCCATCTCGGGAGCGGCCTGCTTGGCTATGGTATAGAAACCTGCAAGACCGATAATCCCCAGACCGACGACCATAACGCCGGTCACCGAGCCGCCCTTGAAGGCAAGGCCGAGAGCGGCCTGAAGACCCTTGTGCGCAGCCTGTGTGGTGCGGACGTTTGCCCTGACCGTCACCCACATGCCCACGAAGCCGGCAAGGGCGGAACCGACGGTGCCGACGATAAACCCGATGCTCGTCCAAATACCGAGTCCCACAGCATAAATTAAAACAACTAAGATAACGGCCACGATTGCAACAGTTTTGTACTCGCGGGCCAGAAAGGCATAGGCCCCCTCTTTAACCGCATTGGATATCTCCTGCATCTTGGCACTCCCTGCGTCCTGCTTCGATACCCACATGGCGGTCAATACGGCATATATTACGCCCAAAACTCCGCAACCCAAAGCAAATAAAATAGTATTACTAATAGTCGAACCCATCTTTCCTCCTTACTCAGTAATCATATTTTCTTATGCAATCCGAACCTTGTAATCACAACCCACGTCGAATACAGCTTCTGATTCTCTACCCTTCACCTCCCTTTCCCAAAAGGTTTTACAATAGAGGCGCCGGCAAACGGTCCGGCGCAGCGTTATTCGTTTTCGCTGATAATGAAATCCTTCAGATAATGGACCTCGGACTCGAGATGCCCGACATGGAACTTGACCACGTCGCGGATGGAGACAAGACCCACTATCCTCTTTTTGTCTATCACCGGGAGATGTCTTATCCTCTTGTTGGTCATTATGCTCATGGCATATTCAAGACTGTCCTCCGGGGTTATGATCAGCAGGTCCGTGATCATGACGTCCTTAATGGCTACCTTGTCCAACGGTCCGCGGTCGACCCAGCATTTAAGCACATCCCGCTCGGTAAACATGCCTGTAAAGTTTCCTTCCTCGTAGACGAGTATCGCGCCTATGTTCCTTTCCATCATCTTCCTGACCGCGGCATCCACGGTAACGCCGCTGTCGACGGAGATGACCTCCAAGCCCTTGTCCTTGAGAATGTCCTTGATCCTGATAGCCATATTTTGCGCCCCCTTATGTTGCCGCTATTCCTCTCTGCCGGCCTGTTTCGCAAATACCATTGCAGTGGTCCTGTAGACCATATGCGCCATCTTTGAAAACGGTGCGTAAAAGAACAGAAAGAATATGAAGACGAGATGGATAAAATACATGGGATACGCAAGGGCCGCTACGTCGGCAAGCCTGAGCACCTCCGAGAGTATGCCGGAGGCTGCTATGACATATATAACGGTGATGAATATCCAGTCGTAGTAACTGCCTCCGCCCGCCTTTTCCTTGTTCTTCATCCTGTTGGTAAGCACCAGGGTTATCCCGGTGATGAGCGCGAGGGCGCTTATGTTGCCGAGTATCTTCAGCGGATCATAAAGCGGGTACGGCGAAGGCCTCTTCATTATATAAAGGTAAAAGACCGCCCACGATGTCGTAATCGCCAGCCCCATAAAAGAGTAGAATACCAGGAGGTGGGATATTGACCTGTCCCTGGTCACATTGCACTTCTTGAACCTGCTGTGCGCCAGTATTTCCACGATCACGGCCTTTAGCGTACCCACTATGTCACCCTTAAGCGCAGGCGTTTCCCTGCTCATGTCGGCCCAATACTTCCGGACGCTGAGGACGAACGAAACAACGGCAAAAAGCGCAGCAATGGTGAATATGGGATCGATAAAGTGTATGGGGATGAAATTGGAAAAAACTATCTCGCCGGCCGGCAATGAACCGAGATTGCCTTCCTTTGACAGGACTGCCAGGAAAATAAGCACCGGCAGCGCAAGGAGCACGAGAAAAAACCTGGAGTCGGCCATCATGCTTGCAAGAAAAGACGGTGAGGCGTAATTTTTTATGGATATCTTCCTTATTGCGCCCAGCACCTCTCCGGGCTTCGCGCCCCTCGGGCAGTAGGCCGTACAATCGCTGCACTGGTGGCAGAGCCATACGTCGGGGTTGCTGATAAGTTTGTCCTTGAGGCCCCACTGGGCGTAAAGCATCTCTTTCCTCGGAAACGGCTTGTCGTCGGGCGTTACACTGCATACCACAGTGCAGGTGGAGCACTGGTAGCATTTCTTGAGGTCCTCGCCGCCTGAAGCTATTATCTCCTTTACGAACCCGAGATCCGGATTTATAACCTGTTCTGCCATTTATATACCTCCATTCGTAAAATACCGTTAGAACGGTTCAGACCGTTTTCTGTCCCTCAACTACATATCTTTAAACGGATTGGGGCCTATTTCCTCAATCCTCTCAACGAACTGGTTTATCATCTCAGGCAGCTTGTCATACTCGGAGATAGAGACCTGCACAAGCTGGCAGCGGTCCGATTCAAGCTGAAGCTTGTCCAGAGTTTCCTTCACCTTGCTGAAGCGGTAGTTCGCCAATTCGCTGCCTTTCACAAAATGGCACTGGTAGTTTTCGCCGTATTTGCAGCCCAGGAGCATCATGCCGTCAATGCCTGTTGAAAAGGCATCGGTGACCCATACCAGGTTTGTGGACCCAAGACACCTCACCGGTATAATCCTGACACTCGGGTTTATCTTCATCCGCTTTATGGCTGCGCTGTCCAGGGCCGGATAGGCGTCGTTTTCGCACGCCAGCACTATGATCCTGAAGTCATCTTCATTAATGTCCACGGACTTGATCATGGAGCCTACTATATCGACACTGAAGTCCTTGAAGGAAACGATCCTTTCAGGACAGGCGCCCATACAGGTGCCGCAGCGGCGGCAACGGTTGAGCCTGTAAAAAGGCGTGCCCTTTTCGTCTTCGTCGATCGCGCCAAAGGGGCATTCCTCGGTGCAGCGCTTGCACGAAGTGCACTTGATCATTTGCGGGTCCGGGTATGTGGTGTCCCAGGCCCTCGGATGGACTGCAATGCCCTTGGCCACATGCTCAACGCACTGGATCGCCTTCAGTGCCGCTCCAGCCGCATCCTGGGCCGCATCCGACATGTTCATGGGCTGGCGCACACAACCGGCTGAATAGATACCGGTCCTTCTGGTCTCATACTGAAAGCATATGAAGTTGGAGTCCGCAAAACCGTAGGCGTCCTCAAGAGTCGGGATTTCAGGCCCCTGACGGTACGTCAGGTTCAGGATGAAGTCCGGCTTCCCGGTCTTTTCAAGATAGGCCTTCCTGGCGTCATCGCCTTTTTTGCCCTCTTCCGTCAGCCCGTCAAGGTATTCCTGCGGCGCCCTGGTGGACGGCACAATGCCGACGGCAAGCACCACGAGGTCGGCCTCTACCTTTATTTTTTCGCCAAGCAGGGTGTCTTCGGCTACAACATACAGATTGCCGTTTCCTGCCTCACTTACAGATGACACCTCGCCCTTGGTCAGAAGTACACCGGGATCATTCTGCATGCTCTTGTAAAAAAGCTCCGACTGACCGGGGGTCCTGATGTCCTTGTAGAATATCATGGCAACCGCGTCAGGATTGCTTTGCCGGACATACATGGCCTGTTTCAGGGAAGTCGCACAACAAAACGATGAGCAATACGGCAGGTGATTGTCATCACGCGAACCGGCGCACTGTATAAAAGCCACTTTGACCGCCTCTTTGCCGTCGGATGGACGGAGTATCTTACCCTTTTTAGCCATCTCTTCCATCTGGACGTTCGTGATGACATTGGGATTGCCGTAGCCCAGATGTCCGAGCTTTGAGGCGTCATAAGGCTTCCAGCCGGCCGCCATTACTATCGCGCCGACCTTTATCGTCTCACTCGTCCCGTTAGAGGCGAGCGTCACATCAAAGAGGCCCGGTTGTCCGTCGGTCTTTTCCACAATAGTGGACTTGCAGACCTTGATATTCGGGTGCGCCTCGACTTCCCTGATTATCTCAAAGACCCGGGGCTCTTCCAGTTTGTCATACGGATACCGTACCGGCGTCTCCTTGTACAGTTTTGCCGACCAGCCGCCCAACTGGGCGTCCTTTTCAACCAGGGTCACCTTATAGTTCGCCCTGGCCGCCTCAAGGGCCGCAGTCAGGCCTGAAATGCCTCCGCCTATAACCATGATATCGCTACTCAGATCAGGAAGTATATTGGGCTCCGGCAGGTTGCCCTTTTGGGTCTTGATGACGCCCATCTTCATATAATCCTCGGCAAGGGTCTGGGTCGCCTCCGTCATCGGTTCCTGTGTCCAGGATACAAACTCGCGCAGGTTCACCCTTTCAATCAGTGCTCCCGGAAAATCAAACTCCTCAAATTTGACGCGCGGCGAACAGGCGCCTATTATGATCGTATTCGTACCTTCTTTTATATCATTTCTGATCAGCTCAAGCCCTGCCGGACTGCAGAGGACTTCATGCTCCCTGATCGCATCCGCCGGGACCTTTGCCCCTTTGGCAGTGTTCTTTGTGAGCTTTTCGATATTCACCGTTTCAGCTATGCCGCAGCCTTTACATATATAAACGCCGAATTTCTTCTCCATGGTCCCCTCTACCTCCTCATACTCTGAATGCTTTTGATTGCCGTCCCTGTTGCATCCTGCACCGACTTTGCAACGTCAGCAGGATTCTTGAGCGTACCGACCGCGTAAACTCCCATTGGAAGGGTAGCCGGCAGCACAAAACCGTCGGGCGTGTATGAAATTTCCACCGGGATTTTGGAAGCGCTTGTAGACGGAACCATGCCCGTAGCAAGCACTACCATATCAAAGGCCTGCCTTATCTTCTTTCCGGCCATGATGTCCTCGGCCTCAATAACAGGGTTACCGGTCTCAGGGTCGTCAGTGATCTTTGCAACCTTGCCCTTGATGAGCGTTACACCCGGGTCGTCCTTAACCTTTCGGTAAAACTGCTCATAGCGGCCCGGGGTCCTCATATCTATATAAAATATATCGGCCTTGGAATCCGGATATTGCTCCCTGACATAGGTAGCCTGCTTCAGGGACGCCAGGCAGCAGATAAAGGAGCAGTAAGGCAGGTGGTTTTCATCCCTGCTTCCGGCGCACTGCACAAAGGCGATATTTTTGGCTTCCTTGCCGTCCGAAGGCCTCAAAATCCTCCCGCCGGTCGGACCGTTAGGAGAGGCAAGTCTCTCCATCTGCATGTTCGTAATTACGTTTTTTATCCGGCCTGCGCCGAGTATGTCCAGCTTTGAGACATCATACGGGTCCCATCCGGAGGCAAGAATAATAGAGCCTACCTTGATCGTCAGGGTCTCAGGTTTCATGTCGAGATCTACTGCGCCGTATTTGCATACCTCGGCGCATTTTCCGCAGGCCTTGCCTTTACAGTGCTTCCCGTCAATTGCATAGATAAACGGAAAGGCCTGGTTGTGAGTTATATAGGCCGCCTTTGTCGTATCCAGTCCGAAATTGAAATCATTGGGCCTCTCCGCCGGACAGGCCTCTGCGCAGGCATTGCAGCCAACGCATTTGTCATTGATAAAGCGGGGTACAGTCTTAAGCGTGACTTCAAAATCTCCTTCCTGCCCGGTGACCCTCTCGACCTCGGCAAGGGTATGGAAAGTAACGTCTCCGCTGTTTTTGATCCTCTTGAAGTTTATCTCAAGCCCGCAGTTGGGCGGACAGAGCTTCGGGAAATACTTGTTTAACTGCGTCACCCTCCCGCCAAAAAAAGGGGTCTTCTCGACAATCACCACCTCGGCCCCCGCCTCTGCCGTCTCCACAGCCGCGGTGAGACCGCTGAAGCCGCCGCCTATCACCAAAACCTTTTTGTTCTCTGCCATTGTTTCCTCCTTCGAAGGCAGTATATATCAAAAAACATGTCTTCAACCATATATATAGTGTTACGATTGAATAGTGCTGAAGGCAAAACACCGGTTTTGCTTCCGGCACTATTCAATAGGGCATAAAGAATTTGGGGAGGACCGGAGTCCTCCCCAAAGCGTATTCAACTACGGATACATCTGGACGTAAGGAACCTTCTTGAATTCCCAGGTGTTGGTCTCGCTGTTGAATTTTGAATTGGTGAAGCACTTCCAGTTTTTGTCATCAATCAAGTCGAAGTCGCCCCTGTAGTAATAGCCCGGATACCTGGACTCTTCCCTGAAAAGTATGTGCCTTGCATGCGCCTCTACCGAAAGGATTCTGTGGTAGTTTTCAAAGCACCTCAGGAGTTCATGCAGGTCTTTCGCAGCCATCTTGTTCGCATCCTCCTTAAGCATCTCCAGCTTGGCCAGACCGGATTCCAGCATGGTCTTTGAGGTCATGTACCATGTTGATACGCCGCCGAAATACTCGTCGGCAATCTTCTGGAGCCTCTGCTGAAGGGCCTTGGGTCCGATATAATTGGGATTGACCCCGGGGTCTGTTGAATATGTCTTGTGCTTTTCGTAAATCTCAAACGGCAGATAAAGCTCAGCCGAGATCTCATCAAGAGACAGTTTCGGAGACGGCTTGTAGCCCGGATTGTCCAGGATGTATGCCAATGCAGCCTTGGCCGCAATCCTGCCCTCGGCATGAGAACCTGAGGAGAACTTGTGGCCGGATGCGCCCACAACGTCGCCGGCCATGAAGAGGCCGGGAACCGTGGACATCCTGTTATATCCCCAACTGTAATGATCAGGGGTGCCCGGCAGGTCGCCGGGGCCGCTTACCCAGAACCCTGCGCAACCTGCGTGTGAACCGAGCAGATACGGCTCTGTAGGCATGATTTCCGATGGGGTCTTGTCGGGCTCAATATTGGTTGCCGCCCAGAGTGAGGCCTGACCTATAGCCATGTCAAGAAAGTCTTCCCATGCCTCGGCCTCAAGGTGCTTCATCTTCTTTTTGCCTTCTTTTTCACCAAGCTTCTCGGTGAAAGCAGCGCCAAGCTTAGCCATCGCCTCATGTGTCCTCATGATGATCGGGCCCCTGCCGTCCTTCATGGCCCTCATCTGGAGATGGTTTCTGATGGCAGTGCCGAGACCTTTTGCATAGTCTCCGTATTTGGCAACCGCATCGTCAAAATATACCTTATCCTCGCAATAGTCGTTGCCGAGACTGTCTGTTGCCTTCGCCTTAAAGAAAAGGAACCATGCCCCGACAGGACCGTAGCCGTCCTTGAATCTTGAAGGCACGAACCTGTTCTCCATAAGGGTCAGTTCAGCGCCGGCCTGCATGCCGAAGGCATAGCCTGAACCGCAACTGAACACGGGATACCAGGTCCTTCCCAGACCTTCACCGACCGATCTCGGCCTGAAGCAGTTGACTGCTCCGGCAGTAGCGCAGATCATCGCCTTGGCCTTGAAGGAATATATCTTGTTTTCCCTTGTGCTGAAGCCGATGGCTGACGCTACGTTCTTGCCGTTGGTGTCCATTACGGCCTTGACAATGAATACTCTTTCAAAATGGTTCTGCTCCATTCCGGTCTTTTCCCTGTTGGTCTTAAGGGCCACCTTCGCAGCCTCTGCAACGATGACCTTATAGGATTCACCGTTGATCATGATCTGCCATTTTCCGGATCTGACCGGGACACCGCCGTCCTTGAGGCTCTTTTTGCCTTCATCCCGTGCCTGGAACCCGTCAAGGGAGAAGCCGTCATCGCCCTTTTTCCAGATCGGCAGACCCCACTCCTCAAAGAGCTGTACGGAATCATCAACAAGCCTGCCGAGGTCATATACGAGGTCTTCCCTGATGATGCCCATCAGGTCGTTTCTGACATACTTGACATAATCGGCCACCTTGTTCTCACCGACATACGTATTAATGGCGGACAGACCCATTGCGACTGCGCCGCTTCTGTCGGTTGCCGCCTTATCGACCATAACGACTTTCAGCCCCTTCTCGTTTGCCCAACGGGCCCCTTCAAAGGCTGCGCCGCATCCGGCCATCCCGCCGCCCATGATCAGGAGGTCGCACTCAACTTCCACTACCGGAGGCTTCTGACAATATGAAAATGTACAGGTTTCTTTTTCCATGTATATATCCCTCCTATTCCGTTCTTGCCGGTCCGGTAAAGAACCCCGGCTTCTTGATCGTTGCAAAATCCGGTGCCGGCTTGCCTGCAAACGGATCAACAGAGCCCTCTGTGGTTGTCCTGATCGGGAACTTGAACCTCTTGAGGATTCCGTTTCTGAACTTGATGGTCCACATTATGGAGTCTGTGCCTCTCATCGGGATCGTGCTGGACCCAAGCGGAACAAAATCAGAATATCCCCTCGTCTCGATCGCCTGCTGAGGGCAGATCTTCACACAGTTAAAGCACTCCCAGCACTGTTCCGGCTCCTGATTATACGCCTTCATGATATCCCTGTTAAGGGCCATCAGATCATGAGGACAAATATACTGACATGCTGTCTTGTCCTGGGCCTTACATCCATCACACTTCTCGGCGATTACAAAACTCGGCATAATTCCAACCTCCTTTAGTTTGTTTGAAGCATCTGCAAATGCATACTACTGGCACAACGGCCTGCCACTAAACTCAAATAATCTTCTTCTCCAACACCCCCTTTCATTTCATGCAATTATTTTTCAAGACTCTGATAATATTTAATCAGAATTTCAGCCACTTCAGGACGCGAGAATTCCTTGGGTGGCGCAATTCCCTTGCCTAACATTTCACGGACCTTTGTGCCTGAAAGCAGAACAAAGTCTTCCTTTGTATGATCAGGCGCCTCACACATCATCATAACCTTGTTCAGTTTCTTGGAGTATGCAGTGTGGTCGGCCTTGAATATCTCGATTTTAAGCGCACCGGCAGGGACCTCATTATCAAAGATAGTTTGAGCATCGAACGGACCGTAGTGATCACCAACGCCTGCATGGTCACGGCCGACGATGAAGTGAGTTGCCCCCATGTTCTGACGGAATATAGCGTGAAGTACGCCTTCGCGCGGACCGGCATAAAGCATATCAAAACCGTAACCGGTAATCATTGCACTATTGGGCGGGAAGTACAACTCAACCATTTTACGGATCGCAGCATCACGAACAGGCGCCGGGATATCTCCCGCCTTCAATTTGCCAAGCAGCATGTGAATAACCAGACCGTCACAACCCAAACGCTTCATTGCCATGTGGCAAAGTTCTTCGTGGGCCAGATGCATCGGGTTACGGGTCTGAAATGCAACAACTTTCTTCCAGCCGCGCTCAGTGATTTCGTTACGGATTTCAACTGCAGTACGGAAAGTATCCGGGAATTCATCCTGGAAGTAGGAGAAATTCAATACCTTGATTGGACCGGAAAGACAAACCTTACCCTGGGCATTGAATGCCTCAACCCCCGGATGTGCCTCCGGCGGCTTGGGTCGGTATACTTTTTCAGACATCAACGCCATGTCTGCATCGCTGAATTCCTCAACCGCCTTTACATCCATAACAGCCAGTACGGGATGGCCTTCGACATTCGGATCTTTCAGTGCAATGCGATCGCCCGCCTTGATTGAGCCTGCATCTTTAACCAGGTTTAAAATTGGAGTAGGCCAGAACAGGCCGGATGTTGTTTTCATATTATTGGCAACAGACAGGGCATCAGCTTTATTCATGTAGCCTGTTAATGGGTTAAAGTAACCGCCACCCATCATAACTGCATTGGCCGCAGTAGCCGAGCTCACAACAATAGAGGCCAGACCTTCAGCCTCTTTCTGCAGGGCTTCATTTTTGGCCGTGTCATAAACAAACAGCGGATTTAGTTCGTCTGAACCATGTGGTTTAATCAGAGACATCGTACTTCCTCCTGTTTAATTATTTTTGTATCTTGTCAAGACTACGCTTGAACTGTCTACTTAAGGCCTAATGCTTCACAGACTTTCCTGAATATATCGTCGATACTGCCGGTGCCGCTGACCGACTTGACTATGCCCTGCCTGCCGTAATAGTCCATGAGCGGAGCGGTCTGCGCATTATAAACTTCGAGTCTCTTTTTAATGGTTTCTTCCTTGTCGTCGTCCCTCTGGAAGAGTTCGCCTCCGCACTTGTCGCAAACCCCATCCTTCTTGGGGGCATTTAAATACACGTTGAACATCTGGCCGCAGGCCTTGCAGGTCCTCCTGCCGGTCAATCTCTTCATAAGGTCTTCAAAGGGGACGTCAACACTTAAGGCAGCGGTCAGAGACATGTTCATGGAAGCCAGTATCTTGTCTAGGGCCTGAGCCTGTGCCGTATTCCTCGGGAAGCCATCGAGGATATACCCGTTTTTGCAGTCATCCTGTTTCAGGCGTTCCTGCACCATGCCAAGGACAACGCTATCGGGCACAAGTTCTCCCTTGTCCATATATGACTTTGCCTCTTTACCAAGGGCTGTGCCGGCTGCCACGGCCGCCCTTAAAAGGTCGCCTGTGGATATCTGGGGCATTGAATACTTCTCAATCAACTTCTTAGCTTGAGTGCCTTTTCCTGCTCCTGGAGCACCAAGAAGGACTAATCTCATTGAAGGACCTCCGGTTGACGTTATTTAGGGAAACGCTCTTTAAATTACTTGATGAGTCCATATAATTCAAATTTAAAATTATAATCTTTACATTAAATTTACTTATGTTTTTGAAATATATACCTTATTGAAATATTCCCTAAATTTATCAAGGGCCAAGCTCCTGTGGCTCAATGCATCTTTTCCCCCGGGGGCCATTTCAGCAAAAGTCCGGTCATGTCCAAGGGGGTAAAAAACCGGGTCGTACCCGAACCCCATGTTGCCCCTGGCCTCCCTTCCGATAGTTCCTTCAGCAAAACCGGCAAAGGTAACAACTTCGGTTCCGGGTACGGCAAGGGCGATACAGCATACGAATCTCGCGGCCCTCTTCTCCTCGGGGACCATTTCCATTTCGGCCAGGAGCTTTGCAATATTCGCGGCGTCACTGGAGGGTTCCCCGGCATAACGGGCGGAAATTACGCCGGGCGCTCCGCCCAGGGCGAAGACCTCAAGGCCTGAATCGTCCGATACCGCAGGCCTGCCCGTATAGGTTGCGACAGCGACGGCCTTCTTCACAGCATTGCCACTGAAGGTATCGGAGTCTTCTGCTACATCGGGGCAGTCAGGAAAGTCATCAAGGGTCCTGAGCCTGATACCCGTACCCGCCAGTATCCGGCCGAACTCCTCTACCTTTTTTCTGTTCCTTGTTGCCAGGACTATTTCCATACCCGCCCTACCCCTTCGGAATCCATTTTTAATATCTCGCAAATATCCCAATTCTGTCATTCTCGCGCTTAAGGCGCCTAATGTTGGAGATCTTTTAATCGGGAATCTTGTTCTAAGTATTTGATTAAAGCACCTGATGATGAAAAAAGTATCCCCGATAAAGGCATTCGGGGATGACAGCCTAAAACCGGATGTATATCCAGAATTGTTAAAATAGCACCTTTGGACCTAAAAATTCAATGTGTTTGACAATTGTCCGGCGGTTGGGGTATCTTACACATAAGCGGGGTGGAGCAGTCCGGTAGCTCGTCGGGCTCATAACCCGAAGGTCAGAGGTTCGAATCCTCTCCCCGCCACCAATAAAAATTCAAAGGGTTAGGAAGAGATTCCGGCCCTTTTTTTGTTGTCCTGGAAAGGAATGTAAATATAACGGCCATTGCATGAAGTTAATTCGGCTCGATCTGATAGTCATATATCTTTTCAGACAACCATGACCAACTCGCCATATTCCGACAACAAGGCATCATGGGTTATGAGTCTCATGGGTTCACATATTGCCTGGGCGATCAGGATACGGTCAAACGGGTCTGCATGGATTGGCGGCAGAGTATCAACATATGCAGCATGTTCAGCCGTGACAGACAGCAAACGGTAGCCAGCCTCCTGAAAATATCCAAGCGCTTCATTGCCCGAAACCGGCATGCTTCTTCGTCCAAGGCTATGCTTAATGGAAATCTCCCAAATCGATGCAACGCTTACGATAATCTCATTATTAGGAGACATAATCAGGCTGACGACTGATTGCGGCAGCTTAGGGTCGTCGGTTATTGCCCAGAGCGCTATATGGGTATCAAGAAGGAGCTTCACTCATGCCCCCCGGTAAAGAGTCTTTCAATGGTGTTGTTGTCCGTGTCAATTGAATCGGGAACACAAAATTTCCCCTTTGCGACCCCTATTCGTTTATCCACTGGAGCAGTGTTAATCGGCACAAGGCGGGCAACAGGCTTGCCGTTACGTGCAATAACGACTTCATGTTCACGGCCGCTCTCGATGGATTCGAGCAGTTTGGAAAGATTTGTTTTGGCGTCAAATATGTTTACTGATTGCATAAGGCACCTCCCTAACAGATTAGCTAAAGTTAGTTTAGCAGATTAAGATTGGGATTACAACAAACAGGCAGGTGCTGATACAGAAGGAATGTTTTCAACGCCTCCAGTACGGCAAATTTCTGCTGGTGAGACAACAGCTATCGTTGTCATCCCTGTCATAGTCTCCAGCGGCTATTGTACGCAGGGCGAACGCACTATGTGCCATAAGCATCCATTTTCCGTCATGCCCGAAGGTTTTTATCGGGCATCCAGGAGCAAAAGAGCTGGATTCCCGCTTACAAACTGCGGGAATGACGTTTCCCATGCTGTTTTTTTTGATTCATAATTGCTTTTTTGTCTGATTAGTTTCGATTTTATGCATAGTGCGTTCGCCCTGCTATTGTACGGATCCTGTAATGTCTGACTACAAAAAATACGGCTTTTGTGGTGAGGTGTGATGTCAATCCCGGACACCAATCGCCTCATGCTGCCCTCTGCTCCATGTAAAACCTTCTTATAAAAGCAGCAGGGGATAAGTACCCCAAACGCTGCTGTCTCCGCTGCCGGTTATAGAATATTTCTATGTACTCAGTGATCTCCCTTACTGCATCCTCTCTTGTCCTGAAACGACGGTGATGGACCAACTCGCTTTTCAATACGCCCCAGAAACTTTCCATAGGGGCATTGTCATAACAGTTACCCTTCCCACTCATTGAACTAATCATGCCGAACTGCTCAAGCAATCTGCGGTAGCCGTAGGAACAATACTGGCTGCCACGGTCCGAATGATGAATAAGTCCTTTGCCCGGCCTCTTTAATGACACCGCCCGAAATAAAGACCGG
>Ga0315281_10001464_pt1 | contig 34872 bp, 22 predicted proteins | sample YL17G07_0_MG_FD_204540 | JGI IMG/M metagenome (GOLD analysis project Ga0315281, IMG submission 204540) | Sediment microbial communities from Yellowstone Lake, YNP, Wyoming, USA - YL17G07_0 | ecosystem: Environmental > Aquatic > Freshwater > Lake > Sediment | place: USA: Wyoming | collected...
CTCGTTCCAGATGTCGTACCCGAAGAGCCCCGGGTGGCCGCGGTACCGCCGGGCCATGGCCGCCAGGAACTTCCCCGCCCGCTCCGCCACCTCGGGCCAATCGAGGCAGAGGACGAAGTCGCCGCCGACCGCGCACGACACGTGCATCTCGCTGTCGCGCTTGCGTCCCCGGCGGTCCTCGATCCGGCATCCCGGGAGCGTCCGGATCAGCCAGTCCGGCGCGTCCACGATCATCTCGGCCAGGACCGTCCGGATCCCGTGCTTCGCCGCGAGATCGAGGTGGCGGTCGTAGTCGTCCCAGTCGTACTTCCCCGGCGCAACCTCGACCGCGTTCCAGGGCACCCAGTGGCGGAAGAGCGTGTGGCCGTCGGCCGCCGCGACCGCGTAGTCGCGCTCCCAATCCCCGCGCGGGGGGTTCGACTTCCGGAAGTAGACGGCGCCGAACCGGAAGGTCCGGGCCTCGGCGGCGAGCGCCTCCCGGATCCCGCTCACGGCACCGCGAAGGCGGCGCACAGGAAGGTGTACGCGGCCTGGTAGTAGATCCCGTTCTCGGTGACCTCCCAGGAGTTCTCGGGCCAGCCCCCGTTCCAGTCGAGGTAGGACTTCATCGGCGGCTGGCCCTGCGGGGGGATCATGTCGTGCCCCAGCCGGCCATCGGGCTTGTAGAACATGTTCGGGCCGCCGGGCACGAACCCGGGCGCGGGGCCCAGCGCGGACTTCTCGCCGTCGTAGAGCGCCGTGCCGTGATTGAACCACCCGTGGAAGAACTCCATGCAACTGCGGCCCGCGCCGGATTTCGCCCCCCTCTCCCCCATGTTGGTGAGGTAGACGAGGTTGAGCGGGTTGCGGCCGTGGAGGTAGTGCAGGTACTCGGCCGCCCGCGCGCGATAGGCGACGGCCATGGTCGGGCTGACCCCGAGCCGGACCGCCCAGAGCGGGAGGGACGCCCAGTTGACTTTCATCGCGTTGGACCCCCAGCAGTAGTGCCCGTCCCACATGTGCGCGAGGTACGGGTCCGCATCGGCGTATTCCATGACCCGGTCCGTGCCCGCCGCGAGCGATTTCCTGATCGCGGCCGCCGTCTTCGGGGTCGCGCCGGGAGCGAGCGCGTACGACACCAGCCCCATCTGGAGTTCGTGGGAGGTGCCGGTCTCGAAGTAGCCCTTCGTGATCGGGTGGTGATCGTCCTTGCCGCGCGGCGCGTGCCGGGCATAGAACCGGTCGACGAAGTCCCGGAACTTGGTGATCCCCGTGAGGTGAAAGAGCTCGGCCGCGGCCGCGATCCGCCGGTCCTGGTCGTCGGCGTCGCCGACGTTCGCGTCCGCCTGCTCGAACCCCTTGTGGCGGTACCGGACGTTCTTAGGATGGTTCTCCAGCCAGGACCAGGACTTGAGCGCCGCGGTCCGCAGGGCCTTCGCATACCCGGGGTACGCGGCCTCGTGCGGGCCGAAGAGCCTTGCCGCATGCGCGCACGCGCGGACGAGCGACGACGCCGCCGGGGACGAAACCCCCGCCCGGTACCGCAGACCCTTGTCGGTCTCGGGGGGACTCCCCCCGTCGCCGCCGGTCACGCCGACCGTCGTCGCGACGCTCCCGTCCGGGTACTGCATCCTGAGGATCCAGTCGAGCTCCCACTTGACCTCGTCGAGGACGTCGGGCACGCCGTTCCCGGACTCCGGGATGCCGGTCGCGTCGCCGAACGCGGCCGGGAACCACTCGGCCGCGTGCAGGAGGGGCCAGAACACGGCAAACGTGAACGGCACGTACTTGCGGTAGTCGCCGGCGTCGTGCCATCCCCCGTGGACGTCGCGGGCCGGCGGCTTCGCCCCGCCATCCCACCCCTGGGCCTCGAGGTCCTGTCCCGGCCCCACGTGGCAGGCCTTGTGGTTCCAGGGACCCCCGAACGCCTCCGTGAGGTCGGTCCCGCACCGCTGGTAGTAGTAGGTCCGGCACGCGGCGCGGAGCGCGGCGGCGTAGACGGCGTCCCCGATCCGGAAGTCGAACGACCTCGCCCCCGGCCGGCTTCCGCCCGGGACCGAGACGAAGTAGGTCCCGGGCGCGGTCAGCGCGGAGAAGTCGCCGTGCCACGCCCGGTCCCCGGACTGCTCGTGGACGGTGCCCGAGTTCCATATCGTGACCGGTCCCTCGAAGACCGTCGCGCCATCCGCCGCACGGCGGACGACGAATGTGCTCCCCGGAGTGAACGTCCCCCACTGCGCGGCGTTGAAACCTTTGACCGGCTGTGCAAAGACCACGATCTTGGTGTCCCCCGGCCTCCACCCGAACTGGTCCACGACGATCGTCTCCGCCAGCCCCGGCGGATTCGCAGCGTGCAAGGAGCAACAAGGCGCGAGGAGAACGGCGAAAGCAAGGACGCGCTGCGATGTCACCGGTATGCTTCCTTCCTGTGGGAAATCCGGAGGACCAGAACACCGTCCTTGTCCTTCGAGTAGATGACCCGGTAGTCGCCGATGCTCAGGCGGAACAGACCCTTGAACTCGCCAGAAAGGGGTATACCGACCGGCAGCTCCCTCGCCAGTTTCGTCTCGATGCCCTCGAGCACCCTGGCCATCGCCTGTCTGTCCAACCGCCTCAGGTCCTTCTCGACCGAAGCCTTGTACTGAACTCTACCGGGCAAGTCTCCGCCTCAGCTCCGCACCGGAGATGACCTCGTCACTCCGGTCGTGCAGTCTCTCCAGCGCCACCTCGTAGTCGGCATGCTCGGCCAGGTACACCTCGAGCGCCTTGCGCACGAGGTAGCTCTTCGGCCGTTCCGTCCGCTCCGCCAAATGGTCCAGCGCCTTCGAGAGCTCCTTCGGGATCCTCATCGACATCATCGTTGGCATGCCACATCCTCCTGCCCAAGTATAACCGTGTGATACGCCGCAATACAACCCCTGCCTTCAGCGCTCCCCGGCCTCGACACTCGGGCGGAGAGGAACCGGAGACATCGTGAGGACCGCCGTGGCCGGGGTCAGCCCGGGAGAGGTCGCGGACAGGGTCGCGGCGCCCGGCTGGGCCGTGGACTGGACGAGGACCATGCACAGACCGTTGAAGGCCTTGCGCCGGGCGGCGCGGTCGGGCTCGTGGCTGGACGGATTGCCGTTCCCCACGCCGATGATCCGTCCGACCCCGGCTACCGAGAACGAGACCTCGTTGTCAGCCGTCGGGACCACGCGTCCGTTCGCGTCCACGATCTCGACCCGGACCAGGGACACGTCCTCGTTGTCGGCGTTGAGCGTCGCGCGGTCGGGCACGAGCCGCACGGCGGCCGGCGCTCCCGTCGTCTCCACGGTCTCGGAGGCCACTTCGGTTCCCTTTGCATAGCCCTTGACGACCAGCGACCCGGGCGCGTACGGGGCGTCCCAGTCTACGCGCGCAACGTTGAAGACCTTCTTCCTCCCCGCGCTCATCCCGTTGACGATGAGCTCGACCTCCTCCGTGTTGGCGTAGCACCGGACATTCACGGGCTTGCCCGGCTCCTTGCCCTCAGGATTCCAATGCGGGAAGACGTGCACCGAGGCCCTGTCCCCCCACCAGGCCTTGTAGTACCACGCGTCGTCCTTGGGGAACCCGCACGTGTCCAGGAACCCGAAGTGCGAGCTGATGCACGGCCAGTCGTAGGGCGACGGCTCGCCCCGGTAGTCGAACCCGGTCCAGACGAAGGTACCGGCCACGAACGGCCGCGTCGCCACCATCCACCAGCAGTACTGGGTGTTGTCGTTGTAGTTGCTCTGGAATCCCGCCTTCTCGTCCTTCTCGTAGACCCCGCGCGTCGTCGTCGTGCTGTGCGACTCGGTCGAGACCATGGGCATCCGGGAATGCGCCTTGTGGAACTCGTCGTACCCCTCGGGGTTGTAGTTGGTCCCCTGCACGTCCTCGACGAGGGAAAGCCCCCTCCCCCACATCGGGCGCTGGTTCATGGCCGAGGTCACGGGCCGGGTGCCGTCCCAGCGCCGGATGACCTTCCGGATCGCCTCTCCCTGCCGCCGGGCCAGGTCCGTGCCCTGGTGGCCTTCCTCGTTGCACGTGGACCAGATCACGACGCTCGGGTGGTTCCGGTCGCGCCGGACCATTGACTCGACCTGCGCGAGGATGTCGGCGCTGTCGCCGAGGTGCCGGTTCTCGTCCATGACGAGCATCCCGAGCCGGTCGCAGGCGTCCAGGATCTCGGGCGTCGGCGGGTGGTGCGAGCACCGGTAGCCGTTGACCCCCCACTTCCTCAGCGTCTCGATCTTGTACCAGTTCAGCCGGTCGGGCAGGGCGACCCCGACGCCGGCGAAGTCCTGGTGGTTGCAGGTGCCCTTGATCTTGACCGGATCACCGTTCAGGAAGAACCCCTTCGCGGCGTCGAACCGGATCGTCCGGATGCCGAACGGGGTTTCCTCCGCGTCGGTCTCGGCCCCGCCGACGCGGACCGAGGTCCGGAGGGTGTAGAGGACGGGGGCCTCGAGCGACCAGAGCGCCGGAACCTTCACCGTCACCGACTGGACGAACTCGGTGGCGGCGCCCGCTGGAAGCGTCTTCCGCGACTCCGCCCGGCCGCACTCCTTCCCCGCCGGATCGACTATCACACTCTCGAGAACGCACTCCTTCGCCGCGGATTCCTCGTTGCGGACCGTGGTCGCGATCCGGACCCGCGCGGAACCCGTCTTCACCTCCGGCGTTGAGACGAAGATTCCCCAGTGGTCGACATGGACCGGATCGGTCTTCGTGAGCCACACGTGCCGGTAGATCCCGCCGCCCTCGTACCACCAGCCCTCGGCCTGCCGGGCGTCGCACCGGACGACGAGGACGTTTTTCCCGCCGGGATTCGCGGCGGCGGTCGCGTCGAACCAGAAGCTCGTGTACCCGCTGCGGTTGCCGCCGAGGAGGACGCCGTTCAACCAGACCGTGGAGTCGCGGTAGACGCCGTCGAACTCGATCCACAGGCGCTTGCCCCGGTCGGTGTCCGGAAGCATGAACGTGCGCCGGTACCAGCCGATCCCGGTCGGCAGGTACCCGTGGCCCCGGTCGGCGTCGGGCGTGAACTCGCCCTCGACGACGAAGTCATGCGGCACTGTCACCTTCCGCCAGCCGGAGTCGTCGAACGGCGTTGCGACGCACGAAGCGCTCATGGTCTTGAGCTTTGCGGGGCCGTTGTAGATCGCGGCCACGCCGATCCGGCACGGTCCCGCCCCCGAGTTCTCGACCAGGACCTCGAGGACGTTGGGACCGCCGGGCTTCCAGCCCTTGTCGAGCCGGATCTCGAACGGATCGTCCCAGCCGTTGTGCTGGCCGATCCGGACGCCGTTGAGATAGAAGGTCCCGTTGTCGTCCACCATCGTGAACCAGATCGCGGGAACCGCAGGAGCGGTTCCGGACGGCGCCCCTGGCGCCGCCGCGGTCGCCGGCCCCGCCACGCCGGGAAGCGTCGTCCGGAACCAGGCGAACTCCCTGCGCCCGCCGAGCACGTCTTCGTCCACGGCGGCGGCCCGCCAGCCGGTGGCTGACGGCTTCGGGAGCGGGATCTTGAGCGGATCGTCGCCGGACACCTTGCCCCGGACCTCGAGCACCTCCCACCCCGCGACCGGCGTCCCCTCGGGCACCACCGAGAATGCCTCGGTCTCGCCCGCCCGGAACCGCCAGCCCTCGTCGAGCGAGAGCCGCTCGCGGGCCGAAGCAACACCCGCCACCACCAATGCCGCCGCGAGCAATACCATCCTGTTCATCCGCCCTCCTGCCTTCAGCGTCTCCCCCCGAACCACTCCGTCACTCCGGTACGGTATCAGAACCGCCAGCCCTGTGCGGCACGCCAACCGCTTCTTCCGCCAGATGCCGGATTGACGGACGGGGTAAGACGGTGCTATCTTACCCATCATGCCCACAATGACGACCCGTCTCAGCACCAAGGGCCAGGTCGTGATCCCGGCCTCGGCCCGCCGCCGTCTCCGGCTGAACCCCGGCGACCAGCTGTCCATCGAGCTGGGTTCCGTCAGGGACCGGACCCTCATCCTGCGCGGACCCGGGCCGGACGACCTCGAACAGCGGCTGGCGAAGGGCGCGGAATGGCTGCGGCGCCAGCGAATCAGCCTCGTCGAAAGCCTGCATCGCGACCGCGAGCGTGAGCGGATCTCCGAGAAGAACCGCCGGCGTCCTTGACGCCGGGGTCGTCCTGGCACGCCTGGAGACTGACCACCCGGCGCACCGGGCCGCGCGCGCCATCCTGGATCGTTGCCGTGACGGTGGAGTGTCGCTCACGATCTCGGCGGTCAATCTCGCCGAGGTCCTGACCCACGCGCACCGGTTCAGTGAGGTGACCGGCGTGAGTCCGCTCGACCTGCTGACCGGTTTCCGGGTATCCGTTCACTCTCCCGACGCAGGGGTGGCCCGCCGGGTGGCGGAACTCGCCTCGCTCGAGGGAACCTCGCTTGCGGACCGGTTTGCGGCCGCCACCGCCGAAGTCCTCTCGGCCCGCCTCTACACGACCGACCGCGCGCTGGCCAAAGCCGCGTCACGTCGCAGGATCCCGGTCAGCCTGTTCTGATCCCGAGCTCCGGCGCGACCACGATCACGGGGCCGGGGCGTCCGTCCGGAACGGCAGGGCCGGCAGGCCCCCCTTGCCGTAGAAGTTGCACTCCATGAAGCTCGTCCACGCGTACCGGGCCGCCACGGGGTCCGGAACCTTGGGGGAGGAGACGACGACGGCCTCGCCGTCGATCCGGGCATCGGCCCAGACCCACTTCCCGTTAGCGCCCGCGATCGAGAACCCGGCCAGCGGCTTCCCGTCCATCGATATCAGTCCCCCGGCGGCATGGTCGAACTCGATCCGGATCGCGGCGCCCTCCTTCCGCATCGCGCGGTACTCGGGCCCGGTAGCCTCGACCTTCATCCCGTAGGAGACCGCCTCGGCCGAGAGCGCGAGCCGCGCCCCCACGTCCTGCTTGTTCTTCGGGTGGACGTCCTTGGCCTCCCCGATGTCGATCGCGGTCGCGAGCCCGCAGTTGGGCACCTCGCAAGAAACGAGCCACTGCGCCTCTCGCAGTTCCGCCCACTCGTCATCCCCGGGCTCCGGCTTGGGGTCGCCGAACCCCGCGAGCTGGACGATGTGGAACCAGAAGTCGCCTGCGCCGAACCGGCTCCGCCAGTCGCGGATGAGCGCGGCGAGCAGGCGCCGGTACTGCTCCGCGCGGCCGACGTTCGACTCGCCCTGGTACCAGATCGCACCCTTGATCGCGAACGGGACCAGCGGCGCGATCATGCCGTTGTAGAGCACGGTGACGACGTGGGGGTTGTTGAGGTCGGACTGCGGCGGGGGCGGCGCGTCGCCGAGCGCGACTCCCACGCGGTACCGCCAGTCGCCGGCGAGGGAGACGGGCTCCAGCGCCGGTCCTCCGCCCGCCTCGAGCCGGAGCTGTTCCGGGCTGCCCCAGAGGCCCCCGGCGCCGCCCGTGTCGAGGACGCGGACGGCGATCGTGTTCCGGCCGGCCCTGAGGACGCCCCCAGGCAGGGAGTAGTCGCGGGGCGCGTCGTAGACGTCGAGGTGCCCGACCGGCTTGCCGTTCACCCACGTCGTGTCGCGGTCGTCCACCGGCCCGAGGTGCAGGACCGCCTCCCGGCCGTCCCAGCCCGCGGGCAGGTCCGCGTCGAGCCGGAACCAGACCACGCCGTCGAACCCCGGCAGTCCCGCGTCCTCCCACTTCGCGGGCAGGCGCATGGTTTTCCACTCCGCCGCGTCCAGGGACGCCGCGGCCTGCCAGCCGGCCCTCGTCCCGGGATCGTGCGCCGCGTACCACCTCTCCATCCGCGGCCGGTAACTGCCCAGCCCCTTCCGGCGCTCGGCGGCCTCGGCTCCAAGACTCGCCACCGCCTTGTCGAAGTCCGGCACGGGCTTCAACCCTTCCGCGCTCACCCAGGCCTCCGCGATCGTGCCGCCCCAGGAGGTATGGATGAGCCCGACGGGGACCCCGAGATCCCGGTGGAGCTTCCGGCCGAAGTAGTAGGCGGCGGCCGAGAATCCGCCCCAGCCTCCCGCCCCGATCACGGCGGGAGTGCAGACCTCCCAACGCGCATCCACGGTCGCCCGCGGCTCGAAGGCGATGATCTTGGGGACGGTGAAGAGCCGGATGCCGGGATGATCCGCCGCCGCGATCTCGCGTTCGGCGTTGGCGGCCGCCCCGACGCCCTGCTCCATGTTCGACTGGCCGGAGCAGACCCAGACGTCGCCCATCATGATGTCGGCAAGTTTGACCGTTCGCTTCGCGGCCACCACCTCCATCTCGTAAGGTCCCCCGGCCGGGAACGGCCCGACCACGGCCTGCCACCTCCCATTCGCATCCGCCCGGGTCGAAACGACCCGCGGAGTTTCGCCGGACGGCGAAACTCCGTCGGCCGGGGCCTCGGTCCTCCAGATCCGGACGGTCACATTCGTCCCCTTCGGTGCCCAGCCCCAGACCGGGACCCTCGCGTCGCGCTGGAGGACGGCGTGGTCGCAGAACAGGGGGTGCAGGAACGGCAGGGGCGCCCTGGCGGCGGCGGCCCGGACCACCACCGCACCGCCGGCGATCAACGCCAGGACGACGAGGGCGAGGATCAGGATCTTCATCGCTTGGGCCTCCGATCGAAGGGCGTGAGCGTGCCGGCATGGATTCCGTAGACCCGGGGATTCGTGGCCTTCGCCGCCTCCACGAGGAACGGGTCGGGAATGTCCGTCACCTTGATGAATCCGTTGAACGCGGTCTCGCGGTCGCCCCGGCCCGTGACCGGCTCGTCGATCCACTGGAAGTAGTGCCCGCCGACGAAGTACGGAAGCGCGGCCATCCGCTCGGTGTAGAACCGGTACCCGACGCCGCGTTCCTCCCGGTTCGCGACCGGGACTGCCGTCGTCAGGAGCCCGTCGTCGAGGCTGTTGAACCCGTACTCGCCGATCATGAACGGCTTCTTCGCGATGGCATAGTACTTGCCGAACTCCTCGGGCCAGGGCTCCTCGTCGTAGTGGTTGAACGAGACGACGTCCATCCACCGGCCGCAGGCGGCCACGACCTCGTCAAACCGGTTGCCGCCGTGCAGCCGGGAACCCAGGACGAGGTGGTTCGGATCGGCCGCCCGGACCGCCTCCCCCCACGTCCGGTACCACGCGTCCGCGAACTCGCCCCGGAAGGCCGCGGCGTCGGACCACGCCGTCGCGCTGGCGCGTTCCTTCTTCGGAAACCGGAGCGCCTCCCACGCGGTCGCGCTGACGCCCCAGGCAAGGTCCAGCCGCGCCAGCCCGCCGTACTTCGCCTTCAGCGCCCCGACCCAGCGGGCGCGCGCGGGGAGCGCGGGATCGGCCTCGAGCACCATCCGGGGCACGTTGTTCCAGTCCACCTCGTTGTCGACGAAATGGCCGATGCACCAGGGGTCGTCCCGGAACGATGCGAGCTTGGCCGCCGCCTTCCGGGCATCCGCCGGAAAGTCCGGGTGGAACGGGTCGTGGATCTTGTCCGTGGCCTTCGGCGTCTTGACGTCCCAGACAGCCGGCCCCACGGTCACGTACGGGAGCTTCTTCATCGCAAAGAGCCGCTCGTCGGACCAGTTCCCGATCGACGTGAACTGCCACGCGAGGAGCCGGGACATCGCCCGCTTCAGGGCCTTCTCGTCGAGCCGGTCGGCCCCCCACTTCCGGATCAGGTTCGCCCGGTAGAACGACGGGGAGTTGCCCTTCGGGAAGTACTTGCCGTTCCACCAGAACCCCCAGGCGCCCGCGAGGCCGCCCGTTTCTGGAGGCCACCACGTGTAGGCGGCCTTCACCGCGTCGTCCACGCGCGGGTTGTTCCAAGGGCCCGTGCAGTCTATCCCGGTCATGAAGAAGAGCTTCCCGTTCGGCGCCACCAGCCACCACCGGCCGTCGACCTCCTCGACCCGGAAGAACCCCGTCGCCGGGCGCGTCGGCCCCTTGCGCCACGCGTGCCACTCGTCGAAGACGAGGTCCTTCTTGGCCGCCGCCAGCCCGGCCATCTCCCGCTTGTCGGCGGCTTTTAGGTCCCCGTCCCCGTGCACCTTGAGTGGCCACTCGAGGTTCCCCCGCTGGCCGTACCGGTCGATCCAGCCCGTCGCCGCGATCGGGGACGCGAGCGCGAGCCGGTAGAGCCCGAGCCGGACCGGGCCCTGCTTGCCTTCGCCCCCGATCCAGACCTCCGCGATCGCGCCCGTGTCGACCCGGCCCCACGACGAGACCTTCCCGCCCCAGGCGGTGCGCGGCCACTCCCAGCCCATGGTGTAGCGCGCGTGGAAGAGCCGGACCGGCCAGGTCACGCGCGTCTTCGCCGGCACGGTGACGTAGAACTGCGCGACCTTGCCGTCCTCCCAGGTGTCGTGGGCGTTGCGGAACGCCACGGCGATCGAGGTGTCCGCCGCCTCGAGGTTCTCGACGTCGAGGACGGCGTCCTCCCATCCGTTCCAGTCCGCGCGCGGGATCGCGGCGGGCACGTTGAGGACGAGCCCCCGCCACGCTTCCCCGCCCGTGAACCGGACTTCGGTCCCGGCGGGCTTGCCCGAGGAATCAATGATCCTGGAGGCCGAGAGCCCGGAGGCCGCCGCCCACTGCAGTGCGGCGGGAGAGGCGAAATCAACCAGGGTCGAGGCGAGGACCGAAGCGGCGAAAAGGAGGCCGGCAACGCTCATGTCCGCCCGATTATAACGCCCGAACACCCGAAGACGGGTGTTTCCGAGTTGCTCCCGACGTCGCAACTCGGCCCACGGCGCGCTGTCAGATCACTTAACGTTCACCCGGAAGCAGGCACAGCCGGTGGTGTCCACGCCTGCGTAGGGCACCGTCCAGCGCAACCAGCGGGTGGCCGCGACCGGATTCCCGCCGGTGAACGAAGCGGCCGGGGGCATGCCCGGTGTCGTGGCGGTCGAATACGAGACTGCGGGAACGACGCCGTCCGTGTTGCCGCAGTCGAGCGCGGTCATGGCTCCCTCGGGCACGAACGTGGTGCCGACCGGAACCGCGTCCGTGATCACGAAAGTGAACGCCGACGCGGAGGAGTAGTTGCTCCAGCAGATCTTGAACCGCACCGTGTCGCCGGAAGCCGCGATCATGAGCCGCGGTTCCTTGGTCAGTTTGACGTCCGAGCCCACCACCATGACGGTCGTCAGGCCCGTGATCGAGCCGTCGGCCGTGTCGTTGGCCACGATCGTCTGGAGCCCCAGCACCGTCAAGGTCACGTTGACGAAGATCCTGACCCCGTTCATGCCCGCCCCGCCGTTGCACCCGCCCGCGATGTTGCTCTGCCACGTGAAGTTGAACGCCTCCATGGGCGAGGCCTCGATCCGCCCTGCCGGATCGGTGGACGTGAACGAGGTCGTGCCGCAATAGTCGATCTTCGTGGTCCCGGTTTGGGTGGCCACGACCACCGTCAGCCAGAAGGATTGCCCCGTGAACGCGACCGGCGGGGCGATGATTATGCAGTAGGCGCCCTGCGAGACGAACGGCAGCGTGTAGTATTTCTCGCTGATCTCGGCGTCGATATACTGGACCACGGCATCTTCGGGCGTGCCCCCGACCAGGACCTGCCAGTTCCGCTTCATGCCGGTAGGCACGTCCGTCAACCCGCGAAAGGACACGACTTCATCGGGGCCATTGGTCGTGTAGGTGGCATCGTACCCGGGCTGGTACTGGTAGGACCGCAGCCGCGGGGCCATGCCCTTGGCCGGGCAGAAGACGTCGATCGTGTAGATCGACTGGGGATCGTACCCGAGACAGGCCTTCGTCGCGCCATATTGCCGGCTTGTCTGCGGAAGCCAGAAGTTCGTTCCCGACTTCTTGGCGGTGATGTCGTGCAGGATCCCGCCGTTCCCCCAGGCGCCCGTCATGTCGGCCCCGGTCATCACCTGGAGCGCCGTGCCCGCCGTCAGCTGGTCCACGCGCACGAACCACTGGATCAGCTTGGTGAAGGTGACCGGCATAACGCCGGCGATGTACTGCGAGCCGTAGACATCCGGATTCCCGGCATTCGCGATGCCGGAGGGCACGGTGTTGCTCCCGATGGGCGTCCAGGCGCCCCGGGGATTCGCGCTGTTCATGACCCCCACCGGGAAGTACTGGGACATGACGTAGTTGCACGACACCGGGCCCACGTTCAGGACGGCGAGATTCGTGTGCCCATTGCCCTGCCGGAACGGGAAGGCATAGAAGGTTGACGGCGTCCCGATCGTCGAAACGAGCAGACCGTTCTCCCGATTGGGCGCCATGATCCCAAGCTCGCTGGCCCCGTTCCCCCACAACTCGCGCCAGACGATGTTGCTGGTCCGGGATGACACCAGCATGTACTCCTGCTCCCGCGATATGTACGCCGGGGTGCTCGGGTTGTACTTGAAGGCCGTGTTGTTCCGCCAGATCGCGCCGGGATCCATCTCCGCCATTTCCATGAAGTCCCACGACCGCTCCACGGTGTTCCACCGGAACAGGAGCTCCGTGGTCGTCCGCGTGTCGTCCGTGTTGATCACGAAGAACTCGTCGTTGGGCATCCCGCCCGTGAAGCACTCCTGCATGAACGAGTAGTGGATCCGGGCGTTGAACGTGAGGCTGGAACCCGTGACATAGCCCCAATGGTCGGCGCTATCGTCCTCGGTGTTCGACGCGATCTCCCACACGAACGGCGAATTGGACACCACCTTGTACATGAAGTGGGTGGGATAGATCTCGCCGATCGGGAAGGTGCCGTCGTACGCGACCGGCCAGTAGCAGGCGGGGGCCCGTTCCGCCTTGCACCCGGGCCACCCGCCGTCGGTGAACCCTCCCACGCACGTGCCGACCAGCAGGGCGATCGGGGGGCTCACGCCGCCGTAGTTCGCGAAGACGTCGTTGCAGTGCTCCTGCTTGTAGAGCATGAAGTTCGTCATCTTGTTCAGCGGGAAGAAGTGGATGTGAAAGGCCTCCCCGGGCTCGTTCTTGGTCAGCTCGGTGCACTGGTAGCCCCAGGCGCCGTACGAAAAGAACGTCGTTCGCAGGATGATCAGCGCGTCGTGCACGAACTCCCGCGGCTGGCCGGACGCCCCCGTTCCCCCGACGATGCCGGTGCGGCCGAGCTCCAGCAGCGAGATCTGGTTCGTGGCGGTGCTGCCGGCGGGCGCGGACATCCGCACGCGGGCCTTCCACCGCAGCGCGAGGGTCATTCCCGGCGGCATGTCCAGTCTCCACGTCAGGAGCGTTCTTGCGCCGGCCAGCACCCGGCCCGGAGTGGCGGCCGCGCATCCGCTCGGCGTCATCGTCCACCCGCTGCATGGATCGTCGAATCCCTCGCCGGGGCCCCACGGGTCGAGCTCCGGCGGGACCGAATCCCACAGGACGACGTCCCACCAGGTCTTGGTATCGGAGGTGTTCTTGATGAAGATCGAATACGTCATCTCGTCGTCCGGAAGCCCGAGCTTGCCCGCGAACAGCAGGTCGTTGTCCGCCAGCATCCAGAAGAGGAACCGGCGGACGGAGGTCCGCGCGGGCGCCGAAGACACGGTCTTGGCCGGGCACGAGGTCCCGATCCAGTTGACCGCGGCCCGGTTGTCCAGCCGGGCGTTCTCCGGCGCGGCCACGTCACCGGACCCGGGTTCGAAGGATTCGCCATTGCCCCAGTCCACCGTGAGGCTGAACCTGAGCTCGCTCGTGGGCCCGCCGGTGACCGGGCCGCCGGGCAGGGTCCAGCGAAGCCGCAACGGGGGCCCGGGGTCGGGATCCCAGCCGGGATCGGGCGGGGGCAGGCCCGATCCGTCGACGTAGTGCGTGTAGGGCGGCATGGTGTCGGTGATGACGATGTCGGTCAGCGCCGCCGCCCCGGGCCGGCCGTAGATGACCGTGTACGTGATCGTGTCGCCGGGCGCCGCGAAGTCCGGCCCGGATTTCAGGACGTAGTTGATCGTCTGCATGACGGAGTTGAGGTCGCCCCACCCCTCGCCGCAGCCCCAGTTGTCGGCGATGCTGCTGGGGTAGAAGGTCGGCAGGTACCGGGCCGGGTCCGGCTCCGGAAGTCCAAGCTGCACCGTGGCCTGATCGGCCGGGCACGCGGCCACGTCGACGTAGACGTCGAGGGTGATGATCTGGTCGCACCCGACGCACGGCGACCGGGGCCGCCACGAGGAGCGCGGCAGCCAGATACGACCCCGCACGCCCCACCCGCCGACGGTCCATCGTTCGCATGACTCTCCTGGAATACTGACAGTCTGCCCCACTCGGCCATAGCCCTGCCCGCCAGCCCTTGTGCATGATTATGCCCGGCGACGGCGGCCACCCGCTATGCTGTGGTTGACCCGAAGTGGTCGCGGATTGACTCAACCGGCCGCGGCCCGCAACGCGCGCGGGGACACACCGGTCATCGCGCGCACCGCCCGCCCGAACTGGGAAAGGTCCGGGTAACCGACCTGGGCGGCGATGACTTTTACGGGCAGCCGGCTCCCGCGGAGCAGCTCGATGGCGCGCCCGATCTTGAGCTGCCGGTGCCACGCGAGGGGCGGCAATCCGTGTTCCTGGCGGAACCGACGGCACAGCGTGAAGACGTTCACACCGGAGACCTGGGCGAGCTCGCCAAGCGTCACACGCTTGGCGATCCGTTCCTCGAGATACCTTCGGGCGCGGCCGACGGCGTCGGACAGCGCGATCGCCGGGGGGCGACCCCGCTGGACCGCGGGGCGCCGCCAGATGCGGTCGAGTTGCAGCAGCCACTCAAGAAACCCGAGTTTCTCCTCGGAGCCGAAGTCGAACAATGACAGGCGGGCAGACGCGCGCATCAACCGCTCGAGGAACGGACGTCCCGCCAGCGTCGCCGCGAACGGCTTGAAGCCGATTGCCGTGAGGTCCACCGACGCAACGTAGTGGATCCAAAACGGATGGGCCGGGGGGGTCTCCTCGACGGCCGGCGCGGCGACCCGGTAGCGGCTTCCGGAGGGAATGACCATGAGCTTTCCGCGGTCGACAACCACCCGGCGGCCGCCCGGCCGTTCGAACGCCGCGGGCGCCGCCGCGGCAGAGACGATCACGTCATGCGCGCGATGCCGAATCCATCCCCGGTCCGGCGGCTCATCCGAGCTTCGCTCGAACCCGGCCCAGAGAAACGACACCCAGCCCTTCTCCCCCGCGGCGCGAACGGGAAAATGAAACATCCCGAACCCCGGGCGGGCGGGCCCTCCTGCCGCGAGGGACTCTCCGAAGGCCTCGACGAGCCGGACGATGGCCCGGCGGCGGGCCGGGGACAGGATCGGGATCTGATGGATGGCGTAACCCAGCGTGTCCCGATCGTAGCCGAGGGCGCCGCCGGCCGCCAGCAGCCGCCGGAGCACCGGTACCACGGCCGCCGACCCGCGCACCGGCGAACAGAGGACATGCCCCGCGGCGCGGCCGCCGAGCCGCAGCGGAACCGCGAACTGTTTGAGTCCGGCGTGGCACGTTGCCGCGGCCGGCCCCCGCGCCGCCGTCCGGCAGAGGTCGTGCTCCGAGCGGTCGCACCGGGCGTACATCCCGGGGATGCGCCGAATGCTGTCACAGAGCCACGGCCGGCCGAAATCCCACGGCCCCCGGTCGGGGGAAAGCCCCTTCACCCGCACTGTCGCGTGGACTCCATGCAGCCGGTAAAGCAGGACGATCAGGTCGTTCAGCGCCGCGAGGACGGAGCGGGACAGCGGCAGCGGGGTGTTACCGCCGGCTCGTGAACGTCTGGATGCCATGTTGCTTGACCCCGGCCTCGATCATACTCCCGCCGCGGTCCTCCTGTTTTTCCTTTTTTGCTAGTTGACTGTCACCCTAAAACATGAACAGCCGGTGGTCTGGACGCCCGCCACGGGCACCGTCCACCTCAGCCAGCGCGTCCCGCTGGCCGGGTTGCCCGCGGTGAACGAGGCGGCCGGGGGCATCGAGGCCGGGGTCAAGGTCGAGTAGGAGACGGCCGGGACGACCCCCTCCGTGTTGCCGCAGTCGAGGGCGGTCACCGCCCCCTCGGGAAGGAACGTGGTCCCCACCGGGACGGCGTCCGTGATCACGAACGTGAACGCCGACGCCGACGAGTAGTTGCTCCAGCAGACCTTGAACCGGACGGTGTCGCCCGAGGCGGCGACCGAGAGCTTCGGCTCCTTGAACAGCTTGACGTCGGCGCCGACGACGTTGATCACGCCGACCCCGGTGATCGACCCGTCGTTCGTGTCCATCGCCACGATGGCGCTGATCCCGAGCTTGTTGAAGGTCACGTTGAAGAAGATCTTGACGCCGTCCTCGTTCGGCACCACGCTGCAGGCGGTCACGCTGGACCATGTGAAGTTGAAGGCGTCCATCCCCCCGCCCTCGATCTTGGCCGCCGGGTCCGTGGCGGTGAAGCTCGTCGTGCCGCAGTAGTCCTCCTTGGTCGACCCGGTCGAGTCCAGGACCACGACCGTGATCCAGAAGGACTGGCCGCTGTAGACGACGGGGGGCGTGATGATGTTGTAGTGCGTGCCGGTCACGAGGAACGGGGCCGTGTAGCCCTTCTGGGACAGGTTGCACTGGATGTGCTGCCCGATCATGGCCGCTCCCGTGAGCGAGAGGACGCGCCAGTTGCGTTTGGTCGGCGTCGATATCATCGTGATGTTCGTGAAGGAGACGCACTGGTCCGCACCGCTCGTCGTATAGGTCGCGGTCGCGCCGTCCTCGCTCTGCATGCGCACGACCATGCCCTTCTTGGGGCAGAAGAAGCTCAGCGTCTGGACCGGCGTGTCGCCGGCGACGTCGCCCTGGTTGCAGACGCACCCGCCCTTGGTCGGCTCGTTGGTCGACTGGTTGAACCAGAAATCGGACCCCGTCTGCCCGCCCGCGGCGGAATGCAGGACCGATCCTCCGGCACAGCTCCGCTGCGCGTATGCGCCGCTCTCGACCTGGATCGGACCGCCGCTGGTGACCTTGATCTTGAAGAGGTGGAGGGAACTGTTGTCGAACTCGGTGCCGATGAACGGGTAGATGTCCGGGTTGCCCGCGTTCGCGATCCCCGCCGCCACCGTGTGGGTCCCGAACCTGACCCAGTTCCCCGAGAACCCGGCCAGCTGGGAGGGCACCAGGGCCGGAATCACCGGGTTGTCGGGCACGTACCTCCAAATCTCGTAGTTCGCGGCTACGGCGCTGCAGTTGCCGACGACGACCTTGGGGTAGCCGGGGGTCACGAACCCCTGCGCGACGCCGTAGAAGTTGCCGGTTCCGACGCCGGAAACGAGTGCGCCGGTTTCCCGCGTCGGCACCATCTGGCCGAAGTCGTTCGCGCACGCGCCGCAGCAGCAGGCGAGGTTCGCGTTCGTGTTCATTCCCTCGTTGACGATGATCTGGGTGTCCGACGAGATCGTGCGCCACGGCGCGTCGTCCGCCAGGAGAGTGCCCATGTCGTAGGCCGCGCTCTCGCCGTCGATGTCCCAGGTCCGCATGTACGACCAGGCAAGGGTCCCGGTATCCCACTTGAAGAGATGGACCGTGGTCGGGAGCGTCGGGGTGTAGACGCCGTACGGATCCGCGCCCGTGTTGATGAGCGTGAGCGACATCCCGTACCCGGCGCTGGCGGATGCGGTGTTGTCGCAGGCGCGCCACATGTAGTGCATCATCCCCGTGTAGCTCAGCGTGGACGCCGGCGCGTAGGTGTGGTAGTCGTCGCCCACCTGCGTCATGTAGGTCAGCACCTGCCACAGCACCGGCGCGTTCGCCGTGATCTTGTAGATGTTCTCCATCGGAAACGCCGGACAATTCGTCTGCCAGTAGGTGGGGTCGTATTTCGCGGGCGCGCGCTCCGCCTTGCATCCCCCGAACCCGCCGCCCTGGATGACGGCCGAACCCAGCGCGCACCCGCCGGTCCCCGGAAACCCGCCGATGCAGTCGCCGATCATGCACCCGATCGAGTCGCTGACCCCGCCGAACTGGCTCCACGCCGTGTTCTGGTACTCGATGCCCCGCAACTCGAACTGCGCCTTCTTGTTGAGGGGGAAGAACGGGATGTAGAACCCGCGGCACCCGTTGCCCGTCGGGTTCGCGCCCGCATACCCGACATAGCTGACGTAGGTCGTAGGCAGGACGATGGGGGCGAGGTGCGTGAATCGCCGGGTGACGACCGCGTCGCCGGTGCCCTCGGCGATCCCGGTCCGTCCCAGCGAGCGGATCGAGAAGATGTTGATCGCCGTCTGGGTCGGACTGGCCGTGTCGCGGAGCTTGGACTTCCAGCGGAGGGAGAGCGTCATCCCCGGCGGCATGTCGAGCTTCCAGGTCAGCATCGTGTTGCCGCCGCCCGTGAGCATCCTGCCGCCGGACGCCGCGACGCAGCCCGAAGGCGTCATGGTCCAGCCCGTGCACGGATCCTCGAGCCCGCAGTCCTGGCACCAGGGATCCACCTGGGCCGGGACGGTGTCCCAGATCCGGACGTCCCACCATGTCTTGATGTCGGACATGTTCTTGACGAAGATCGAGTAGATCATCTCGTCCGCCGGCTGGCCGTACGACGAGGAAAAGAGGATGTCGTTGTCCCCCACCAGCCAGTAGAGGTAGCGACGCACGACCGTCAACGCCTTGCCGCTCACCCGCCCGGCCGCGCAGGTCGTGCCCGGCGCCCACGACATGTGCGCATCGTTGCCCAGGAACGCTCCCTCGGGCGCCGCCACGTCGCCGGAGCCCGGCTCGAACGACTCGCCGTTCCCCCAGTCCACGCTCAGGCTGAACCGCACCTCCGCCGTCGGCCCTCCCGTCGTTGCGCCCCCGGCCAGCGTCCACAGCAGACGCAGGGGGGGACCGGGATCGGGATCCCATCCACTGTCCGGGGCGGGAACCCCGCTCCCGTTCAGGTAGTGCGTGTACGGGGGCATCGTATCGATGATCGAGATCGATGTCAGCGCCGTCGTCCCGGGCCTCCCGTACCAGATGGTGTACGTGATCGTGTCGCCGGGCGCGGCATGGTCGACATCCGCCTGCTTGACGACGTAGCGAATGGTCTTGATGTTGGCGTCCGGCGTCGGCCCCCACGGGCCGCCGCAGTCGCAGTCGTCCGTGACCCCGGTCCCCACGTACATGGGGTCCCAGCCCGGGCCGAGCTGGACCGTCGCCCCGTTGGTCGGACACGACCCGACATCGGCGTAGACGAACAGGCTCGGGAAGCAGAGACATCCCGTCGCGGGGGCAGCGCACGGATCGGCGGCCCAGGGCATGCTTCCCGCCCAGGTCCAGACCGGGTAGACGGGTCCCCCGACGTTCCAGTTGCCGGCAAAGGTCATCACCGTCACCGCGGAGTTGGTCGAACCGCAGTAGATCGAGAAGTAGACGTTCGTCAGGTCCCCGCCGGCCCCCCCCGTGGCGTTGCCGTAGTTGAGGATCGTGACGCCCACGATCGGCCCGTCCGTGCACCAGGAAGCGCTCGTGTCGTCCATCTCCCACAGCTCGAACGACGCGGCCGGGACCCTGACCCAGTTCGGGAACAGGGTCGCGTAGTCGTCGAACGGCGCCTGCGGGTCGGCCCAGACGTCGTTGATGCAGTCCGCGACCGCGGGGCCCGCCGGCCCCGCGACCAGGATCACGGCCGCGAGCGCGCCCCTCCATCCGCCCCAAAGCCCTTGCCCCATACACCACCCCCTGCCGCCCTCCCCGCCCGTCGCACCGCCCGCAACAACGGTACACCGGGCGCGTGAGAACGCGCAACGGGATAAGTTGTCCTCCCTTGACGCTGGCTTATCCCTTCTTGACGATTGGCGCCGCCCGGTCACTCCCAGGGGTGGAGGACCACCTTGCCGCAGTTCCCCGTGACCTGCAAGTCCCAGGCCTTCTGGACGTCGCCAAAAGGGAACGCGTGGGTTATCAGCATTCCCAGCCGGGCCTTCTCCTTCCGGATGATCCCCATCAGCCGCGGGGTGTCCGCCAGCCCGTAGTGCCAGCTCCCGTGCAGGGTCAGTCCCTTCCGGATCATGTCGTCGCTCACCTTGAGAGTAAGCGGGTCCCACGACTCGCCGACGAACGCGGCGGAACCCCGGCGGCGGACGGCGTCGATCATGAGCCGCTGGGCCTGCGGCGATCCCGAGCAGTCCACCGCCTTGTCCACCCCGGGTCCGCCGGTCAGGTCCCGGATCGCGGCCAGCGGGTCGGGCCCCGCGGGGTCGACCACGGCGCAGGCGCCCAGCTTCAGGGCCAGCGCGGCGCGGTACGGCTGGCTCTCGACCGCGATGACCCGCGCCCCCCGGTGCGTGGCGTTGATCACCCCGCCCAGCCCGACCGGGCCCATCCCCGTGATGAGCACCGTGTCGAAGGCGTCCACGGCCAGCCTCTGCATGGCCCCGAAGGTCGGGCCCAGCCCGCAGCACGCCATCGCCCCGTGCTCGGTGGAGATGTCGTCCGGGATCGGGACGAGGAGCCACTCCGGCTTGATCATGTACTGCGCGTAGGTCGCCGTCCCGGTCTCCGAGCCCGTGACCTTGTGGACGTCCATCGTGTGCTGGCAGTAGATGTACTCGCCGGCGAGGCAGTGGGCGCACTTCCCGCACGGGTACTGGGGCATGACCACGACGCGGTCCCCGGCCTTCGTCCGCCCCGAACCGCCCGGCTTGACGACCTCGCCCGCGGCCTCGTGGCCGAACCCTTCCCCCTTGTGCCCGCTCTTGAACGTCCTGTACTCGGTGCACATGGGGACCACGGTCACCTTCACGAGCGCGAAGTCCCCGGCCGCCACCGGGTCCCGCCGCTCCACGAGCCCCGCCTTCCGGTCCCCGAACATGGCCGCGACCTTCACTCCGGCATTCCCTCCGCCGTCAGTCCTTCAGTCCGTAGAGCGCCATCGCGTTGTCGTGCAGGACCCGGCGCGCCACGTCCAGCGCCACGGACTCGGTCAGGAACCCGCCCGCGACCTTCTCCGCCAGGACCTCGGCGAGGACGCGGCGCGTGAACTTGAGGGTCCCGTAGAACTCCTCGAGGTTGGCGGTATCGGTCCCGATCACGAGCTGGCCGGAAGGGATGATGTCGATCGCCTCCGCCAGCGCGCTCTTCGCCGCCGCCGGCGAAAAGAGGACCATCCAGGCGAGGTCGAGGTAGCAGTTGCCGAAGTACCGGGTCATCGTGATCGCCTCGCGGGTGTACGGGTACCCTCCGTGCAGGACCACGAACTTGACGTCCCACCACTTGCCCGTGACCAGCAGGCGGTTGAGGCCAAGGGGGTTCGAGTTCGCGACCGTGTTCCAGCTCTGCTGGTTCCCGGTGTGGAACTGGATCGGCTTCTTGTTCTTCGCGGCCGCGGTCAGGACCCGGGTCATGAGCCAGTCCTCGACCGCCTTCCGCTCCGCGCCGGTCAGGGACTCGTGCCGGACGGCCTTCGCGAACGCGCGGTCGGCGCGCGCACGCGGGACCGTGTCGTCGAAGTCGAGGGGCCGGTAGTATGCGGCCGTGCTCTTGAGCGCGACGCCGCCCCGGGCGAAGAACCCATCGATCTCGGACGCGATCAGCTTCTCCATTCCCCCAAGGGTATTGACCTTCACGCCGAACCTCTTCCTGACCTCGTCGAGCCGCCAGACCTTGGTCTTGTCGTCCCGGCCCGCCACGAAGACGAGGCCGTCGATGTTCCAGACGGGGTGGTACCAGGCCGCCGGCATCGGGGAGTCCGCCCGGCCGCCCTCGATCCACACGAGGTGCGCGACGTTCGCGCGCTTCCGGAGCACCTCGTCGGACCACCCGGGATCCCGGTGGGCGGCGTCCATCCGTCCGGAAACCGACCGGGCGGACTCGTCGGTCAGCTCCCCCCCGGGGGGAAGACCGTAGAGGTCCTGGAACGCCTCGCGGATCACCCGGTAGTACGGGTGCTGGGCGTTCACGGCGAGATTCGCCTTGACCTCGTCCCACGTGCTCCCCGAGGTGAACTCCGCCACGTAGGTCCCCTGCCCGAGGAGCCAGGTGACGTCGTACTTCGCGGTCTTGAATTGCTCGCGGAACTTCCGGGGGTCGGGCAGGTGCGTGTGGGTGTCCACGTACGGAATCAACGCGATCGCGGCCTCGAGCCGTTCCTTCATGGATGCCTTCTCCTCCCCGCCGGATGCCCGGGTCGCCAGGATCATGCATGCCGCCGCCGCGACGAGCCGCCCGTTCATATCCCCACGACCCTAGCACAATCCTTCGCCCGGTTTCGCGACCGGTCCCGCACGCGCTGCAATCCGCTATGATCGGGCCATGCGAACCGCAATCCCCCCCGCCCGCAACGCCCTCGCGGCAGCCGCGCTCATGATCGCCGTCGCGTTCCCGAGCCCCTCGTACCCGGCCGACGCGCCCAAAGGAGGCCCACGAAAGATGGAGACCCCCCCGGAACGAGACGCGCGAATGGCGTGGTGGCGCGAGGCCAAGTTCGGGATGTTCATCCACTGGGGCATCTACTCCGTTCCCGCCGGCCGGTGGCAGGGCAAGGAGGTCCCCGGGATCGGCGAGTGGATCATGAACAACGCCAGGATCCCGGTCGCCGACTACGCCGCGTTCGCGAAGTCGTTCAACCCGGTCAAGATCGATCCCGACGCGTGGGCGAAGCTCGCCAAGGACGCGGGGATGAAGTACCTCGTGATCACGAGCAAGCACCACGACGGGTTCGCCATGTTCGGGTCCAAGGCGACGCCGTACAACGTCGTGGACGCGACGCCGTTCCATCGTGATGTCATCCGCGAGCTCGGGGACGCGGTCCGCCGGGAAGGCCTCCGGTTCGGCGTTTACTACTCACAGGCCCAGGACTGGCACCACCCCGGCGGGGCGGCCTACAGCGGGCACTGGGACAAGGCCCAGGACGGGAGCATGGACAGCTACATCCGCGACATCGCGGTCCCCCAGGTCCGCGAACTGCTCACGCGCTACGGTCCCCTCTCGATCCTGTGGTGGGACACGCCCGCGGACATGACTAAGGAGCGGGCCGAGCGGTTCCTGCCGCTCCTCGAGCTGGCGCCCGGGATCATCACCAACGACCGGCTCGGCGGCGGGTTTGCGGGAGACACCGGAACGCCCGAGCAGGAGATCCCGGCAACCGGCAATCCCGGCCGCGACTGGGAAACCTGCATGACCATGAACGACACCTGGGGGTTCAAGACCGATGACCACAACTGGAAGCCGACGGCGGAGCTGGTCCGGAACCTGGTCGACATCGTCAGCAAGGGCGGAAACTACCTGCTCAACGTCGGCCCGACCTCCGAAGGCGTCATTCCGGAGGAGTCGGTGACCCGGCTCCGCGAGGTCGGCGCCTGGATGCGCGCGAACGGCGAGGCCGTGTATGGGGCGGGACCGAGCCCGTTCCGGCGGCTGTCCTGGGGCCGGTGCACGACGCGGCCTGGCCGGCTGTATCTGCACGTCTTCGACTGGCCCCAGGGCACCCTCGAGATTCCGGGGCTGAAGAACAAGGTCACGAAGGCCTGGCTCCTTGCCGACCCAGGCACCATGCTCAAGGTCGCGAAGTCCAGCAACGGATGGACCGTCGAGCTCCCGGCCAAGGCTCCGGACCCGATTGCGTCCGTCGTCGTGGTCGCGATCAAGGGCAACCCCGATGTGGAGCCCTGGAAGCTCAAGCAGGATGCCGACGGCACGATCCGGCTCCCCGCGGCGGAGGCCGTCATCCGGGGCAAGGACGCCCGGTACGAGTCGAGCCGGGAGAAGGACTGCATCGGATTCTGGACGAACCCGGCCGACCGGGTCGAGTGGGAGGTCGAGGTCGCGAAGCCCGGGACCTTCGCCGCCGAGGTCACCTACGCATGCGAGAAGGACACGGCCGGCGCCGAGTGCACGGTCAAGATCGGCGGCACCGAGGCCCGCCTCGTGGTCAAGGAAACGGGTTCGTCGGGCTCATGGACCGACTTCGTGACCGTGCCGCTCGGGGAGTTCAAGCTCAAGGCCGGCCTTCAGAAGGTCGTGGTCGCCCCCGTCAAGATGCCCGGGTTCGCGGTCATGAACCTCCGGAGCATCGTCCTTAAGCCCGCCGGTAAACCCTGAGCGACCGAGCCCGGCGAGGGAGTCGAAGGGCTAGCCCAGAACCACCTCGACCTTGTTGGTGTCGGCCAGCTTGGCGGCCGGTATCAGCTTGCCGGGCAGCGACTCGCCGTTGAGCGTCAGCGACTTCACGCCCCGGGAAACCCCGACGGGGTTCTTGACCGTGATCTCGATCGTCTTCCCCCGGAACCTCCGGGTCGCCTTGAACCCGTTCCAGCCCGTCGGGATGCACGGGTCGATCCGGAGACCCCCGAACTCGGGCCGCAGTCCCAGCATGTACTGGGTCGCGCTGTAGTAGGCCCACGGCACCGCGCCCGACAGCCACGATGTCCGGGCGTTCCCCGCCCGGGGCGAGAAGGTCGAGTACGTCGTCTGCCCCTGCACGTACGGCTCGATCTGGCGGACCTCGGCCCGGTCGTTGTAGGCGGCGGGCATGAACGCGCGGTAGTACTCGTACGCGCGGTCGCCGTGGCCGAGCATGCACTCGGCCATGACCCCCCAGCCCTGGGTGTGGTTGAAGATGCCGGCGTTCTCCTTGATCCCGTTGTTGAAGAGCACGGCGCGCATGATGTCGATCTTGGTCTTCTCGAACGGCGGTGCCGAGAGCATGAGCCCGAACGGCGTCGCTAGCTTGTTCTTGACCGTTTCCATGCACTTCTGCGCCTGTTCGGGCGTGGCCGCCCCCGAGATCACGGCCCAGACCTGGGTGTTGAGGTAGACCTGGCCCTCGGCGTAGTCCTTGGTGCCGAAGACGGTCCCGTCCTCGGCGATCGCCCAGATGAACCAGTCCCCGTCCCAGCAGGACTTCTGGATCGCGGCGTCGATCTTGGCGCACTCGGCCTTGGCCCACGCGGCCTCATCCGGCTTGTTCAGCAGTCCCGCGACCTCGGCGTACACCTCCAGCCCGTAGTGGACCTGGAAGGCGACGAACAGGCTCTCGCCGTGGTAGCCCAGCCGCAGGCAGTCGTTCCAGTCCGCCTCGAGCCCGCACGGCAGCCCGTGCTTGCCCGTCCGCTCAAGGTTGAACTCGAGCGCCCGGCGCAGGTGCCCGAACACGGTCGCCTCCCCCTTGTCCGCGTACGGCAGGACCTCGTCGTAGAACGCGCGGTCGCCGGTCTCGGCCACGTACGCGGGTACGGCGTTGAAGAACCATAGGCAGTCGTCGGACCGGTAACTTCCCTCCGTCGGGCCCTTCTCCTTGCCCGGGTGGTGGTCGAACGGCTTGACGACCGACATCGCGCCGCCCGTGGCCATCTGCCCCGTGAGCATGAGCTTGAGCCGGTCCCGGGCTTCGCCCGGGATCGCGGCCGTGATCCCGAGGATGTCCTGGACCGAGTCGCGGAATCCCAGCCCGTCCCGCTCGCCGTTGTAGACCAGGCTCGCGGCGCGCGACCACGCGAACGTGATGAGCCCGTTGTAGAGCCCCCAGACGTTGAGCATCGAGTTCAGCTCCTTGTCCGGCGTCTCCACGATCAGGCTCCCGAGCTTGGAGTGCCAGCTCTCCTTGAGCTTCACGAGCTCGGCGTCCGCCCGCTGGACCGACCCGAACTCGGCCACGGTCTTCTTCCCCACGATCCCGGAATCGCCGATCCCGAGCATGACCAGGATCTCCTTGCTCTCGCCGGGCTTGAGCTCGATGTCCGCCTGGAGGGACCCGCACGCGTTGTCGCCGTAGACGTCGCTGTTCGAGCACTTGCCCATCTCGACGGCGAGCGGCCGGTCGTAGGAACGATAGGACCCGAGGAACGCCGTCCGGCTGGTGTCGTAGCCGGCGAGCGGCGCGCCCACGAGTGCCATCCAGTTGCGCTTGCTCCAGTCGTGCTCGACCCGCCCCTCGGCGCTGATGGGCATGTGGTCGTTGCGGTCCACGGACAGGAGGCCGTCGCGCACCCCGCCCTTGACGATGAACAGCGTGTACTGGAGGTTCACGAGGTCCTGGGTCGTGTTCCACTCGTTCGTGAACTCGCAGTACGTGAACGCGGACAGCTTCCGGGGCTTGGCCGACCGGTTCGTGACCTTGAGCTTCCAGTACTCGAAGATCTGGCCGAGCGGGACGAAGTAGGTCGCCTCCGCCGCGATCCCCGTGTACTCGGAGGAGATGACCGTGTAGGCGGTCCCGTGGCGGCACGTGGACTTGAACTCGGCGAACGGCTTGCCCACGGGCTGCCAGGACACGGACCAGTAGTCGCCCGAGGCGTTGTCGCGCAGGTAGAAGTACCGGCCGGGCTGGTCCATGGGAATTCCGTTGAACCTGAGTCGCAGGAACCGTCCCTGGGCGCCGGACTTGAAGAACCCGTATCCGCCGGCGTTGTTCGTGATGACCGCGCCGTAGTCCGTCGTGCCGAGGTAGTTGCTCCACGACAGCGGGGTGTCGGGCCGGGTGATGACGTATTCCTTCGCGGCGTCGTCGAAATGGCCGTAGCGCATCAGGAGACTCCTTTCATATCAGGGACAGTATAGAAGCCATGGTTCGCGCAATGCGCCAGCGGGCAGGCCTCCCCACGCGAGCTGGGCGGCGTAAGCAAGCGCGCCGCGGACGGGCTTGTACCGGGCGCCGATCACCTGTGCGCCTGGCGCTGAGAGCGCCAGGCGCCCTACGACCTCGTCGCGCAGGGGTTTCACGTTCGCCAGGATGCTCCCCGAAAGCACGACGTCCACCTCGCACCGGAGCAGGCCGGTGTTCCGGAGCACGCCCATCACGCCGGCCGCCACGTATCCGCCGTACTCCCGCACGATGACGCGTGAAGTCTTTGTGCCGTGCGCGAGCTCGCCGGCGAACCATTTCGGGAGATGGAACCGGCGCGTCCAGTAGTCCGGCACGCTGTTGCCCACGTACGGCCGGCCCTCCCGGAAGAACTGCTCCTCCACGTACTGGCGGTAGCCCCGGTACCCGAGGTAGTGCAGGAGCCGGCCGTCGAACGCGTCCGGCACCTTGGCGCCCTCGGCCGCCCGGAGCAGTTCCATCTCGAGCGTGTGGCGCAGGTCCGGCAGGCCGTACCCCTCGATCATCCAGAGCCGGTTCCCGTTCACGGCCACCCACTTGCGCCCCGCCCCCGCGGTCACGCCCACGCCCCGGCTCCGGTACTTGTCGTTGAACAGCGGCAGGAACGCGTCGTTGTGGAGTTTCATCGGCGCCCGGATCCCGAGCTTCCGGATCACCTTGCGCTCGACCAGGGGGAAGTCCTTGGGAATGTCCACGCCCGCCATCCCGAAGCACGCACCCTTGATGTCGCGGCGGGAGACTCCGGCCTTCCGGCAGGCCTTGCCCACTAGGTCGTCGAGGACCCGGGCGCACTTCCTCAATCCCAATTGCTCGTGGTTGCTGCCGCTGGTCGAGACTACGGCGAGAACCCGGCCGCGTGCGTCCGCGATCACGGCGTCCGTCTTCGAGTTCCCGCCGTCCACGCCGAGGATGACTCCGGCCAAACCGGTCATAGCGTCTCCCGCATGCGCGCCGTGCCGTCGTGTTTCATATGAATGGCGGGTCGATTATACCGCCGCCCTCCGGGTTCAGCGCTCGAACAGCGAGGAGATGACCTTCACCGGAAGGTAAAGATGGAGCCTGTCGTCCAGAAGCTCCCGAAAGCCGTATTTCATATAGAAGCGCCTGGCGGCATCGTTGACCGCTTCCACCTCGACGGCATAGGCGGCGATGACCTTGGCGGCCTCATACGCCCTGGCAAGCGCGTCCAGCAGGAGGAGTTCCCCGAGCCCCTGACCATGGACCTCGCGATCCACGGCCAGCCGGGCCAGGTGCACCACCGGAACGGGATACCGCGGGAACCGCCTGACTTCGTCGGGACTCAGGTCCCGGATCTCGACCTGTCCGCTCCGCAACGTGTGATATCCGAGGACGCGCGGGGCCCCCCCCCGGACCGCGACGAACGTCCTCGACAGGCCATGCTCCTCGTTCTGGCGGGCGTACCTGCGAAGGAACGTGTTCAGCTCCTCGATCCCGCAATCGAACGACTCCCGGGCGTGGTCCTTCCGGATACGTTCGATTTTCCACGCGGGCGTTTCAGCCAACCCGGCCCCTGTGCCTGCGCGCCGCCGCCCTGAGCGCCGGGACGGGCGCGGACCCGGATTCCAGGATCGCTAGGAACCGCTTGTGGTCGCGCCGGGAGAGAACCGTCGTACGGTGGCGCTCCTCGATATCGCGGGCGCGCTCGAGCAGATGCGAGAGCGCGAAACCCGTCAACGGCTGGCCCGCCGCCGCCGCGGCGCGCTCCAGAATCTCCTTCTGCTCGGGAGAGAGCCTCATCTCCAGTCTCTCGGTCCTGCCTGCCATCGGGATCCTCCTGTACGGCTGTTGTCCGTACACAGTGTAGGGCGATCCTTCGTACATGTCAACCGGCGCCACCCTTCGCTTGACACCGCCCGCGAGGCGCGCGTATCCTGAGGGTGGGCGTATGAGGACGCCTCCTCGTCTGCGGAAAGGGTAGAACCCACCTCCGACCGGGACCTAAAAACCCTAGTCGTGACCCACTTTCGGCCCGAGAGCGCAGACGCCGGGCGTTGCTTCGAAAGGGGGTCCCTCATGTCCACGCCTCTGCCCGCGAATGCCAGCTTCGAACATCTCAAGAAACAAGCCAAGGACTTACTGCACGCCCACGGCCGCAAGGACAAGGCCGCATGCGCAACGCTGCGGAATCTCCACCGGTTCAAGAACATGCCCGACGCCGAGATCCTCGCCGCCGAGGTCGGCCTCCACGACGCCCAGTTCGCGGTCGCAATCGAGTACGGGTTCCGGAACTGGGCCGACCTGAAAGCCCGGGTCGAGGCCGGGAAACCCGGGAACGGGTTCGTCCTCGGGGACAAGCCCGAACACCCGGAGCTCGAGTACCTGCGCCAGCAGGCCAGGAACATAGCCGATGCGCACGCGAAGAAGGACGCCGGGGTCTGCGCCGTCTTGCGCCGGCTCGATAAGTTCAAGACGGCTGATGACGCCGGGATCCTGGGCGGCGCGGTCGCTCCCGATGACGCCCGGCTCGCGCTCGCGATCGAGTACGGGTTCAAGGCGTGGGTCGAACTGCGCGCGCACACGGAGGAGTGGCGGAACCGTCCCGTCAACGTGCCCGGCCCGATCAAGGCGCTCGCCGACGCGATGGCGCTCCCCGACGGCGCCGTCCAGTTCATACTCCGGCACATGGACGACGGACAACTCGCCGTCCTCCTGGACGGCGAGGCGGCCCCGGTGGCCGGCCGGATCGCGGCGAGTATTCCCGCGGGCCGGCTCGAGTACTGCCGCCGGTGGATCGCCGAGCACGGGGACAGGCCCGCGCTGGAGGAATCCAGGCGGTTCCTCGTCGACGTCGCGAACGACCTCCATGGCCGGTTCCGCGGGTTCAACCTGCCCGGCGAGACGCGGATAGGGACACTGCCCCTGGTCACCGCCATGAGCCGGAGCGACGTCATCCGTTGGGGCCGCGAGACATTCGCCGGCATCGCCGGGACCGCTCCCGCGAGCCGCAGGACGATGGCCGAACTCGTGGGCTTGTTCAAGGGATTCTGGGCCCTCGCGCAGTTCCCGCTGGCCATGGAAGCTGTGGCCCGGGAGTTCGCGGACGAACCCCTCGTCCGCCTCGGACTGCTCGCGGCCGCCGACGGCGGCCCGGGATGGGATCGGGTCCGCGAGACGCTGGAAGCGGAGAGGACCGCCGCCCGTGAGCGGTTCGGGCAACGCCAGGATGCCGTGATCGCCTCGGACTGCGGGTTCACGAAACGGGCGGAGCTCAAGGAACGCATCGAGGCGGCAGGCGGGAACGCGGGGCCGTTCCGGAGCGTCGAAGACGTGGCCGCGCTCGCGGATGGAGGGCTCGAGCTCGTGGTCGGCTACCTGCGTGGCAGCGTGACGGCGGCGCTCGTGAGCATGGATCCACCGCAACTCCGGGAACGGTTTGCGGCCAGCCTTCCCGCGTGGTGGCGCGATGCCATGCGCGAGTGGCTCGCCGAGATGCCCGGTGCCGATGCCAGCCCGGCCGGCGAGGAGCTGGCAAAGACCGCGAACGGGCTCCACGCCGTGGGCGTGCTCGCCCGGCCCGGCGAGTCCGCGACGGGCGAGATCGCTCCCCTGACGCTCAAGAGCCATGGCGACCTTGCGGCGTGGGCCAGGGCCGAATTCGTCCGAGTCGCGGGGGACAAACCGGCAAGCCGCAGGGATCCCGGGGAACTCGGCTCCTTGTTTGAAGGATTCGCCGCGATCAGCCTCTTCCCCCTAGCGGCCGAGACCGTGGCCGCCGAGTTCGCGGACGAGGAACTCGTGAAACTGGCGGCCACCCAGTTCGTGGAAACACGGCCCGGAGGCGGCGTGCGCGATTCGCTGGAGGTCAAGGCCAAGTCGCTCGCCGCGCGGTACCAGCGGCGGCTGGACCTGATCTTCGAGGGCACCTCGAGCCTGATCTGCGGCGAGGAGGACTCGACCATGTTCGCCCGGTGCGAGGCGTTCCTCTAGGCCCGAGGACGGGCCTCCGTCGAAGGTGACTCGCCTTGCGGGAGGCCTTCGACGCGCCCGCCTTGTTAGCCGAGAGCCTTCTTGAGGTTGTTGAAGCTGATCTCGGCGGACTCGATCGAGGGACGGGCGCACCAGTCCTGCTCGACGAAGTACCACTCGACGCCGATCTCCTTGGCGGCCACGACGACCTCGGCCAGCGGGAGCGCGCCGGTGCCCACCTCCGCGAACTGCCGTTCCTTCCCGGGCGCGGGCGTGTGGTCCTTGACGTGGATGGTCTTGATCCGGCCCTTGAGCCGGCGGAGCACCTCCGACGGATTCTTGCCGGCCCAGTTCACCCACCCCACGTCCACCTGGAACCAGACGAGCTTGGGATCGGTCTCGTTGACGAGGATGTCGTGCCCGGTGACGCCGCCGTAGTCCGCGAACTCGTGCGCGTGGTTGTGGTACTGGAACGTCATCCCGTGCGCGTTGCAGGCCTTCCCGGCGCCATTCAGCCGCGCGGCAAGCGCCTTGTACGCCTCGGCGCTGTCGACCTTGGACGAGCACATGATGTACTTGACCCCGGCGGCCGCGAGCGGCTTGAGCCAGGCGTCGCCCTGCTTCTCGATCGCGTCGAGCCCGCCGCCCGAGGCCGGGTTCAGGAGGTGGATCTCCTTCAGGAGCTTGTCGAACTCCTCCTGACTGAGCGGCCCCTTTCCGCCCTCGATCCCGTTGTAGCCGATCCTGGCCACCTGCCGGAGCGTGCCCGCGAAATCCTTCTGCAATAGATCCCTGACCGTATATAGCTGTAGTCCAATGTTTGCCATGGTGAAGAGCATGGTACCACGGAGAGGCGCCGTTCGGACGGAGGACTGGTACCGGCCCGGAATCCTGCCGTAGAGTGGACGGCATGCCGCGCTCCCAACGTCCGCTACGGCTGCTGATTCGTCCGCACTGGTGGCTCGCCGTCGCGCTCGCGACCGCAATGGCGGGATGCGCCGCGGGCCCGGGAGCCGACCGGCCCGGGCCCGGCCAACGCGCCCTGCTCGAGCCGCCGGCGGGACGAGTACTCCACGGGTGGGGACAGATCTCGAGCTGGTGGCTCCAGGGCGATCCCGCGGCCGCGGGCGACCCCGCCGACCTCGACGCGTACGCCGCCGCGGTCGCCCCGCACCAGCCCGCCCTGATCTCGTTCTACCTCGCCCCGATCGAGGGCCACGTGACCGCCTTCCTCGCCAGGTACCGGGAGTTCCTCCGCGACCGGCCGTACTTCATCCCCCAGATCGCCCTCTACTTTCAGGACGAGTCCCTGCACCACCAGGTCCTGGTGGGAGACGCGGACGCCCAGATGCGCCGGCTCTTCGAGGGGATCAAGGCCGCCGGCCGGCCCGTCCTCCTCCGTCCCGGCTACGAGTTCAACCAACACGGCAACGCCTACGACCCCGGGCCCTATCCCGCCGCCTTCCAGCGGGTCGTCCGGCTCGCGCGCGAGGTCGCGCCGGGGCTGATCGCGACGGTCTGGCACGCGGAGCCCGAGGGGTTCCGTGACCGCGACTTCCACGCGTGGGACCCCGGGGACGACTACGTGGACTGGTGGGGACTGAGCATCTTCTTCCCCGAGTACTTCACCGACCCGCACGTGCTCAGCTTCCTCTCCGAAGCCGGGCGGCGGGGCAAGCCCGTCCTGATCGCCGAGTGCTCGCCGTGGTTCCACGGCGACGCCTCCGCCCCCGTCCGCGGCGCCGCGTCGGCGGCAGAGGCCATCGGCTGGTGCGACGCGCTCTTCAAGTTGGCCGCCGAGCATCCCCAGATCAAGGGACTCAGCGTCATCGTCGTCGACTGGCGGCGGTTGAACGCAAAGTTCAGCCAGATACCGGGAGGCCTGCCGAACGCGCGGCTCGACGTGTGGCCGGGACTCCGCGAACACTACACCCAGGCGATCGCGGATCGGCGATTCATCCATTCCGAGGAGGCCAGCTGGCTCTTCTCCGTCCGCTGACAGCTTCCGCAGACGCAAAGGTCTAAGATATCCGGGTGCCTCGCAAGCGCGTTCTAGTCACCGGCTCCGCCGGCGCGATCGGCCAGATGTTCGTCGGCTGGGCCAAGGACCGGTATGACTTCGTCGGGTTCGACCGGCGGCCGACGCCGGACCTGCCGGGCGCCGTCGTCGGGGAGCTCACGGACCTCGACGCGCTCACGCGCGCCATGCAGGGCTGTGACGCCGTCCTCCACCTTGCCGCCCGCGCCAACTCGCACCGGGACTGGGCCGGCGTCATGATCCCGAGCAACATCGTCGGCGTCCGGAACACGTACGAGGCGGCGGTCCGCGCCGGCGTGAAGCGCGTCGTCGCCGCCTCCACGGTCCAGACCGAGTTCGGGTGGCCCGAGGGAACGAAGGTGAGCGTGGACATGCGCGCCTGGCCGGTCAACAACTACGCGGCGAGCAAGGTCTTCGGCGAGCACCTGGGCTTCCTCTACTCCCGCGACCGCGGGCTCTCCGTGATCTGTCTCAGGTTCGGCGGCGTCATGACCGCCCAGCGCGGGGAATGGCTGATGGGCCGCGACGGGGAGTTCGACCCCATCACGCTCACGAGCCGCGACTGCTGTGAGATCATCGCCCACGCGATCGATGCGGCCAATGTGCCCTATGCCGTCCTGCCCGCCTACAGCCTCAACGCGGCGAAGATCAAGGACCTCGAGCCGCTGACGCGCATCCTCGGCTACACCCCGCAGGAGGACGCGAACATCGTATACCGAGTCCCCAAGCCCGACGAGGCGGTCAACCGGGTGCGTGCCATGCTCCGGGCCTGCGAAGATGGCGACGCCGGGGCCGTGCGGAAGCTCCTGGCCGGGGACCCCGGGCTCGCGAACGCGCGCGGCGGGGTCCGAGGGTGGGAGGGGCGCGACATGACGCCCCTGCACTACGCCGCCGCCCGGGGCCGCGACGAGATCGTGGAGATCCTCCTCGACGCCGGGGCCGACCCGAAGGCCCGCGGCGGCCGCGCGCAGAGGACTCCCGTCCACGCCGCGCTCTTCAACAGCAAGCCGGCGACCGCCCGGCGGCTGATCGAGCGCGGGGGCGAGGTGGACGTCTTCGCCGCCGCCGGCCTGGGGGACCTCGCGGCCCTCAGGAACTTCCTCGACCGCGACCCCGGGCTCGCGAACGCCAAGGACGGGCCCGGGTTCACGCCCCTGCACTTCGCGGGGACGGCCGAGGCCGTGAACCTCCTGCTTGACCGCGGCGCCGACCCCAATGCCCTGGACCAGTGGCGCCAGCGTCCGGTCCTCGCATGGCTCATCGACCGTCCCGCCGCCGCGCGCGCGCTCGCCGAGCGGCTGGGCCCGCTCGACATCTTCATGGCGGTGGCGCTGGGCGACGAGGACCTCGCCCGGAAGCTCCTGGACGAGGACCCGGCGCGCGCCCGGGCCATCAGCCCCGCCACGGCTCCCATCGGCCGCGGCGATCCCCCCCTCCACATCGCCGCCCGGCGCGGCCACGTGCCGCTGGTCCGGCTCCTGCTCGAGCGCGGCGCCGACCCCAACTCGTCCGACGCCGACGGCCATACGGCCATGCACATGGCCGCATGGCGCGGCAAGGTCGAGGTCATCCGGGCCCTCGCGGAGGGGGGCGCCCGGCCGGACCTCGGCGACGCCGAGGAAGGCTCCACCCCGAAGGAGTGGGCCCGCTGGTCGGACGAGACCGAGGCCGTCTTGGTCCTCGAGGAGCTCGAGGCCGCGTGGGCGGCCCGGGCCGCCACCCGGCCAGCCCCGGCGCCGGGTATCCGCCGGGTCCTCCTCGTCGGAGGTTCGACCCCCGCGGGCCGCGCGTTCATCGGGGCCGCGGCCGGCGGCTACGAGATCGTCGAGCCACCCGATTCCGGGTCCCTCGACCACGCGATGGCCGGCTGCGATGCAGTCGTGTACCTTGCCGGCGCCCCCGCGGATGCGGGGTTCGACGCCTTCGTCGCCGACGACATTCCCGGCGTCTGGCAGGTGCTCGAGGCCGCGCGGCAGGCGAACGCGCGCCGGTTCGTCTATGCGAGCACGGCCGCGGTCTTCGGCGGCTGGCCCGCGGGGAAGGCGATCGACGACATGACTCCCCTGCGTCCCGCGAGCCTGCACGCGGCGGTGAAGGCGCTGGGCGAGGCGCATGTGATGGCTGCCGGTCGCCGGCCGGGATTCACGGCGGTCTGCGTGCGCCTCCGTCCCGGCGACGACCCCGGCGCCCTCGTCCGGCAGGCGCTCGACTCCCCCTCGATGGAATCCCGGATCATCCCGTCAGCCGGCAGCCTCAGCGGGGGCTGAGACTCCTCGCCCGGCCGGCGCGCTCCGCCGCGTCGATCTCCGCCAGCCGCGCCGCCAGATCCCGGCGTCCGGGCGCCAGCGCGAGGCCGCGCAGGCATTCGGCCCGGGCCCGGGCCAGGAAGCCGTGTCCGAATGCCAGCCGGGCCAGACGGGCGCGGGCCTCGACGGTCTCGCGGACGAGCGGGGCCGGCTCCAGCGGCCCGAAGAGCGTGACCTC
>Ga0315281_10001465_pt1 | contig 34862 bp, 32 predicted proteins | sample YL17G07_0_MG_FD_204540 | JGI IMG/M metagenome (GOLD analysis project Ga0315281, IMG submission 204540) | Sediment microbial communities from Yellowstone Lake, YNP, Wyoming, USA - YL17G07_0 | ecosystem: Environmental > Aquatic > Freshwater > Lake > Sediment | place: USA: Wyoming | collected...
GCGAAACTGGTGAGAATCTTGTGCGCAATGTGCTTCTCGTGGAAGAGGCGAAGCGCCGTGGCATCAAGCCTGATGCCGGCAAGATCAAGAAAATTCTGGACGACTACGATCAAGCCCAGCAGAATAACCCGCAATGGCAGAAGACGCGCGCAGACTCGCTGCCGGAAATGACGCGGGGGCTGGAGGAACGGGGTCTGGTGGCCGAGTTGATGGCCCAGATGGTCGGGAGCGTTCGCGACGCCACCCCGGAGCAGGCCAAGGCTTATTATGAGTCGCACCGCGAGAAGTTTGTCGAACCGGAGCAGGTACGCATCTCGGTCATCCTGCTCAAGGTGGACCCGGGCGCCGGCCAAGCGGCACGGGACCAAGCCACGGAAGAAGCGCGCGGCATCGTGAAAAGCCTGAAGGAAGGCGCTTCGTTTGCCGATATGGCGCGCTTGCGTTCGGGGGATGAATCCGCGCCGCAAGGCGGGGACATGGGCTACCTCCACAAGGGCATGCTGCCGGCGTCTGTGCAGGAGACGGTCGACAAGTTGCAGCCAGGCATGCTGTCCGAACCTTTCAACGTGCTCGATGGCGTCGCGATCATCCACTTCGATGCGATAAAGCTGGCGGACCCCAAGAAGTTCGAAGAGGTGACCGAGCGCGCGGGTGCACTGTGGAAGCGTGACGAAATCCAGCGGGTCTGGGACGATTTGCTCGCACGGCTGAAGAAGCAGGCGAAAATCCAGGTGAACGAATCCCGCTATCTTCCTCTCGCGAAGAAGGAAGAGGCAGGAAAGAAAGAAGAATCAGGCGGGGGCAGTGGCCCGGCGGCAAAATAGTCTGACAACGGGGTGCGCCGAATGGGGGGATCAGGCAACGGCAAGGGGATGAGGAGGGCTCTGCTGGGTCCGCGCGCCCGTATCCTGGTGGCGGCTTGGCTTGCCTTTTCCTTTCCGCGTGCGGGGCTTGCAGTTACGTTCGTCAAACCCGGCGGCTTCGTGCTGGCCATGGCCAGCCGCCTGGAGTCGGTTGAAAAGGGCGCTGGCCAGGACGTGCCCGTTCCCACTGCGGTGAATGTCGGCGGTTCTTCGGGAGGCGGTGACCCCGTGCCTGAACTTGATCCGCTGACGAGCCTCAAGTTGGCTGACGCTCTGCAGGCGGCCATTTTGTTGGCCGATGCCGATTCCGGGGGTGCCGCAGGGAGCGGGACGGCTTCTGGAGACGGCACCGCGCCCCAGCGCGCCCCCGGGAAAAAAAAGAAGGCAAAGTGGGGCCTCCCGCCGTTCCGGTTGTGGGGCAATCTGTCCAACTACACCTCGGTCTCGAGGTCGGTAGGCAGCCCTTCCAGCATGACCAATACCACACAGGTTTCGCTCAGTGCCAGCAGCTTTATCTGGCAGCCGTGGTTTGCCCCGGTGACCGGGACCTTGGGGTTCAACTATGCCAAATCCAAGTCCGGTCCCAGCAAGAGCGACAGCACCTACCTTACCGGCAGCGGCAGCTTGTCCTTGCTGCCGGAAAGCCGGTTTCCGTTTGAAGCCAACGCCGATGTCAGCGATACCAGTACCGGCGGGGATGTTGTCGGCTCAGGCTACAGAAGTACGCGCATCGGGCTGCGCCAATCCTACCGGCCATTGGTGGGGAATTCCCGTTACAGCGTAAGCTTCGATCGCAGCGTGCTCGACAGTCCGACGTCCGGCAAGGACGTGCAAAACGCGCTGACCGGCACTGCGGGCTTTGCCGTGGGGTCTCAGGGGCTCGGTATCGACGGGAGCATCGTTCGCAATCGCGTGGCGACCGGGGCAAACTCGGAATTTATCAACCTGACCGCGCGGCACTCTTACACTCCCGCGGGCAGGTGGTCGCTGAATAGTATGGCCAGCACCAGCCGCGGGGAATCTCATGTGTCTACCTCCGACATTTCCCAGCGCTTCAGCCAGTTCGTCAGCACCGCCTCCTGGACGCCGGCTACCGAAAGGCCAATGTTCGTCATCGGCAATCTGCGCTATTTTGACTCCGAGGTCAGCGCAGGCACGGCCGGCACTTACTCCACCCGTACCGCCAGCCTGTACGGCGGGCTCGCCTATGAGCTTGCCAAAAACGTGCGCTTGTCGGTAGGGGCCAGCTACACGACCGGCAGCAATTTGACAATGAGCGGCACCACCGGCATCAGCTACGGGTCCGATCCCATCAAAATGGGGAAATTCGACTATTCGTGGAACACCGGTGTTTCGGTGGGCAGCCAGACCGGTTCCGACGACAGCGCGCTGCAGCGCACCGGCAGTCTTGGGCACGGCCTGTCGCGCGCGTTCGAACTGGGGCCGGCTTCGTCTCTTTCGCTACGCCTGAGCCAGTCTGCCGGCGTCTCGGAAGGGAGGACTTACTCCAAGTCGCTTAGCCATGGCTTGGGAATAGGCTGGAATCGCAGTCTGGAGAGCGGGAATCTGAGCGTCAGCGCCAATGCCAGCGATTCGCGCAATTTCAGGGGCGATCCGCGCGGCCAGCAACTCGTCAATCTGCAGGGCACGTTCGATAGCCCGCTCAGCCGCTACAGCACTTTGTCCGGCAACATGACCTTGCAGGGGACCCGCCCTCTCACCGTGGCCGACCAGCCTGGATTTGACGTGACCACCGGGGCCAATATAAGCTATTCGAACCAGCGCCTGCTTGACGTGCGCAACCTGCGCTTCAGTTCCGAGCTGGCGGCAAACAACCAGCAATTGGCCGACCGTTTCGGCGGAACCATTGGGGCGACACCCGGAAACCGCGGCAGCTTCTGGGATAACCGCATCGACTATACGCTGGGCTTGTTGAGTTTCAGGGGCAGTGCGCGGCTCACGCGGACCGATGGCCGCAACAACGAGTCGTTCTTTTTTAGTGTCAGCAGGCCGTTCGGGGACATGTGAGCGGGCTGTGGGGGATGTTGTTTTACTTGAAATGAAAGAGGAAGCCATGAGTTTTCGCAATAAAATAAAGACCGCGTTCAGATTGGCGTGCGTCGCTGGAGGAGCAGTACTGGCAGTGATGTTCGCGGATGTCCGTGTCGCCAAGGCGGAATATGCGGACGTCGTGATCAACAATTACGCCGATGCGGCGGGGATGCGCCCGGTGGTGTTCCCGCATTGGTATCACCGCATCCGCTTCCGCTGCAAGGTCTGCCACGCCGACTTGGGCTTCAAGTTCAAGGCGGGCGGCAACGATATCACCATGGCCAAGATCATCGACGGCCAGTTCTGCGGCGCCTGCCATAACGGCGAGGTGGCCTGGTCACCTGAAAACTGCACCATGTGCCATTCCGGCAAGCCGGGCACGCCGACCCAGTTCCACCATGGCACGGTACAGACTCTGGTGTCGCAGCCGGACAATTTCCGCGTGAATCCGCTGGATGAAAAACTGGATATCAATAAGCCAGGCGCTCAAGCGCCCAAAGCGGGCAAATAGGAGAGGAATGATGGATTCGATGTCGAAAAAGGCGGGTTTTCTTCTGGCGTTGCTTGTTGCCTCCGCGCCTGCATTTGCCGCCGGGCAGGCCAGCTTGGCAGAAGGCAAGCTGGTCTACGAGAATAATTGCGTGTCGTGCCATGGGGGTGGTCTGGTCGGCGCGCCCAAGACCGGGGATGTGGCTGCCTGGGCGCCGCGCATGAAGGGCGGCGTCGGCGTGCTTTATGAAAATGCCATCAAGGGTATCAACACCATGCCGCCCAAGGGTTCGAAGCTCGGTCTGAGCGATGCCGAGGTCAAGGCTGCGGTGGATTATATGCTGAGTCTGTCGGGCGGGAACGCCAAAGCTGCGGTGTCCAAACCGGCGATGCCGGCGCTGGAGGCGGGCGCTCCCGCGGCGCCGGGCGAACTGCCGCCGGCGGTGGTGACCCCGAGCGGAACGACCATTCCGTTCAATCGTTTGCTCAAGAAGTGGAAACCCAACCTGTCCCCGGCGGAGGATGGCATTCACGACCCGACGAACCAGGGAACCCATATGCTGCAGACGCCGGATGCCGGTTTTGAAGGCTTTATCAGAACCTATAAGGCCGGAAACTACGTGGACTGGGTGCAGTCACTGAGCCAGGGCAAGATCAAGCCGCGCGCAGACCGCCTCGATGACAGCGCCGAGATGCTGGTGATGGACCTCGATATTCAGCGCGTCCCCAGGGGCTCCATGCCGTACGTGATTTATCCGCACAAGCAGCATACCGAATGGCTGGATTGTTCCAACTGCCATCCCGCGATCTTCATCCCGCAGAAAGGCGCCAACCAGATCAGTATGGCGGCGATCCTGTTGGGGCAGAAGTGCGGCGTGTGCCATGGCAAGGTGTCGTTTCCGATCAGCCAGTGCACCAAATGCCACTCCAAGCCCAAGAAGGATTTGGTGCTTCCCAGGTCTGAATCGGCTTCAATCAAGCCGTGATGCGCACCCGCAGCTGCCTGCCATTGCTGTTGCTGCTGTCCGGCACGGTGCAGGTTGCGCCGGCGCTGGCTGAAACGGCGCCGGGGGGGGCTGCCACGACCCCGGGTGTGGCCGCTGCGCCGACCCGGCAGTACATCGAGCAGAAGCTGGCCATGGCCAAGCAGATGCTGTACAAATCGTCGGGTGCCCAGCGTATCGATGCAAGCGGCGACGAGAGCGCGCATGTGGCTGCCAGGACCATACTCGGCGAGGCGCGGGTCTATTACGACAGTGCGAAAGTCGCTCTGGAGACGAACAGCCTGGCTGAGAGCGACGAGCTGGCGAGTGAGGCGATGCGCCAGGCGGGCGTTGCGTTCCGCCTGTTGCCCGATCTCGCGAAGCAGATCGAGCAGTTGCGCCTGCGCTATTCCCGCCTGGTGGACGAGATCAAAACCTTTCTTGATTCCAAGCTGGTAACCGCTGCCAGCATCAGTCCGCCGGAGCTTGGGCAGATCCGCGAGGCGATGGGAAAGGCGCAGGCGCTGGCCGACAAGAATCGTTACGACGATGCCAACCAGATACTGGTCAAAGCCCGCGACAGCGTCAACACGACCATCAACAAACTGATGGTGAACAAGACCATCAGCTACGAGATCAAGTTTGATTCGCCCAGGGAGGAGTTCGACTACGAACTGCACCGCCATCAGAGCATCGCGGACTTGATGCCGCTGGCAATCGCCGACTACAAGCCATCCAAGGACGCGCTTGCACGTGTCGACGAAGCGGTTGAGAAGGCAAAGAGCCTGCAGGCAACGTCCGAGAAAGAGGCGGCCGGTGGCGACTTCAAGGCTGCCATGCAGACGCTGAAGCAGGCTACCAACGAGATTTACAAGGCGATGGAAATGGTCGGCTTGGTGGTTCCGCGCTAACGTGAAACTCGTGATCGAGACTGCCAGGTTGAGGGATGTCAATGTGGGGAAGCGTTTTCGGCTGTTGCCGGCGGGTGCGGTTTCTGCATGCACTGCTCGCCGTGTGTGCTGTCGTGAACATGCCTGCTGAGTCCAAGCGCCGCGGTTGCCGCGCGCTTGCGGTGCTGTTGGCGCTATCGTTTTTCGGGCCTGTTACGGCGGCTCCGGCAGATTTCCAGCCCTATCCGTCCGGCCCGCCTTCGCCCGATACGAGGAGTTGGCTGCCGCTTGAGGCTGACGGTATTCACGATCCGACCAACCCGCACCTGAAGGAATTGCAGCAGCCTGCCGACGGGCTTTCCCTGTTGCCGGATTTCGCGGGCAACCAGGTGCATTGGCCCACCGCGATCGAGAAAGGTTATATCGACCCGCGCTCCACTTTTTCGCCGGATACCAGGGTCGTGAACTTCCTGGATCTCGACGTGATGCGCAGAAATACCTCGATCATGCCGATGGTGAAGTTTCCGCATACCAAACATACGGTGTGGCTGGATTGCGCCAATTGCCACGAGCACTTGTTCAAGTCCAAGGCGGGGGCGACCAAGATCAATATGTGGCTGATCCTGAACGGCGAGAAGTGCGGCCTGTGTCACGGTGCGGTGGCTTTTCCGGTAACCGAATGTTACCGCTGCCACAGCGTGCGGCGTGAGCGCAGCACCTATATACTCGACGACCGTTAGGAATGGGCATGGGTTGGCACTTGCGGTTGGGTGGTTTTGTGGTGGCGCTGGCGCTCGGCGCGCTGCTGTGCGCCCCGGCGCACGCCGAGCGCGGCGACGTGATACTCAACAAGCGGGCCGAGGCCAACGGGATGCGCCCAGTGATTTTTCCGCACTGGTTCCACCGCATCCGGTTTCGCTGCAAGGTCTGCCACACGGAGCTCGGTTTTCAGATGCGAGCGGGATCCAACGAAGTCACGATGAAGGAAATCGTGGAAGGTAAGTTCTGCGGCATGTGCCATAACAATCAGATAGCCTGGGGTCCCGAAAACTGCCACCGCTGCCATTCGGGCCTGCCCGGCCTGAAGAGCGGAATCAACGGGAACGACGAAACGAAAGGGCCGGGACATTGGTAGCGGGAAACCTGCTGGCGGCCGGTGCATATAGGGGGTTACGGTGCGAATGACATCATTGCAAACTTGGCGGCGCCGCTGCGTGCGTGCCCCCCTGCAGGCGGCGGCCCTGGTTGCGCTGCTGGCCGTGTGCGGTTGCGAATCCGTGAGCGACGTTCGCGCCGGCGCGCAGAACCAGCCCGTCAGCGCTGCCAGCAACAAGCTTTATACCCCGTGGATGTCGCTCAGCGGCGCCCGTCTGGAGCGTGCGGCAGCTTTCGCCGGCAACCCGCTGCAACCCGGCGGCACGTACCTGACTTTCCTGGCTACGGCCACGGTGGCGGCGCGCGGCAACGATGTTTATATCGTCGACAGCGGACGCGCGGCGGTGTTCAGGGTAGACCCCTACACCAACAACATGGTGGCGATGGCGCCGCAGCCTGCGCCGCCGGCATGGGTCGCTCCCAACTACCCACAGCGCCTCCCGTCCGACCGCGGCACCAAGCTTTATGTGGCCAATGACCGTTCGCTCTACGTTCTCGACCAGGGCCAGCGGCGCGTGCTGCATTTTTCGCGGGAAGGGCACCTGATCCGGGAATTCCAGGATCCCGGCATGCTCGCCAGGCCTGTCGGCTTCACCGTGGACGAGAGCCGCGGGCTGGTCCTGATCGTGGATGCCCTTTATCACAATGTCGTCGCGTTTCACCGCGGCGGGCGCGTACCTTTCGTCATCGTTCCCCACGAGAATGTCGACCGCGACCATGTGCCGCTGGACCTCGCGGCCATCGCCAGCGGGGAGGAGGGCCTCTATCTGGTCGACCGCCGCAAGGCGCAGGTGCTGCTGATGTCCGACGACGGCATCGTACTGGACAGCATTGGGCAGGGCATCCTCAAACAGCCCTGGACCGTCGCGGTCGACCGCTACCAGCGGGTATACGTCGGCGACCGTCTCGACAACAGCATCAAGGTGTTTTCCGGCGGCGTGCAACTGGCCCAGATCAAGGGATCGGACTTGCGCCCGGGGATGCAGCAGATTAGCGATCTGTGGATCGACGAGGATATGCTCTATGTGGCGGACGGGGCGACTGGCAGGGTCGACATTCTGCGTCTTTCTCCCCCGGGGAAAAATTGAGCGGCGCGGGCTGGTTGCAGCGGCATTTCCCCGCTGGCGGCCTCTGGGCCGCGCTGTGTCTGCTCGCGCTACTTTCCGGCTGCGCGGAGCAGCGGGCGATCCTGCGCTTCGATCCCAGCGGTGCGGCAACCACCAGGGACATCGTCTGGCCCGGCCCGCCCGAGCGGGCGCGTTACCGCTACATCGGCGAACTGTACGGCCAGCAGAACTACTTCAAGGAAAAGGCCGAGACGCGGGAAGGCGTCAAGGCATTCCTGTACTGGGTGGCCGGCCTGCTCGCGGGGGAAGAGCAGCCCATCGTGCTGCAGCGTCCGCTGGCCGGGGCCGTCGATGAGCAGGGCCGCATCTTCGTCACCGACGCCAGCCGCGGGGCGGTGTTCGTATTCGATGCAGCGAAGAACCTGCCGATGGTGTGGGAATCCGCAGGGGGGGTGAATACCTTTGTCTCCCCCACCGGCATCGCCATCGGCGCCGGCGGCCAGGTGCTGGTCGCGGACGCTGGTCGTGGCGTGGTGGTGCGGCTCGACCGCGACGGCAATCCGCTCGGCGACATCGGCAAGGGCGTGCTGACGCGCCCCACCGGGGTGGCGTGGAATCCCGAGCGCAAGTGGTTGTACGTGGCGGACACGCACGGGCACGACGTCAAGGTGTTCGACGAACAGGGGCAGTTGCTTGAAACCATAGGCCATCGCGGCGAAGGCGACGGGGAGTTCAATTTCCCCACCCATCTCGTGTTCGCGGGCGGACAACTCTATGTGACCGACACCATGAACAACCGCATCCAGGTGTTCAGCGGCGACGGCCAGTTCGTCAGGAAGTTCGGCCAGCAGGGCCTGTATCTGGGCAATCTCGTGCGTCCCAAGGGGGTGGCGGTGGATGACGAGGGCCACATCTACGTGGTAGAGTCCTACTTCGATCATCTGCTGGTATTCGACCGGGATGGTCAGTTCCTGCTGCCGATCGGCGGCACCGGCCCCGAGATTGGACAGTTTTATTTGCCCGCGGGGGTGTGGATGGATCGCAACAAGCGTGTCTATGTTGCCGACATGTTCAACGGACGTGTGGTGATGTTCCAGTTCTTGGGGGAGTTGTAATGGGCAGATACGGCAAGGTATTTGGACGCGGGAATCACCCGCTCTTCGGCATTGTTTTCGTGGCCGGGGTGCTGTTCTGGGCGGCAAGCAATTTCACCTTCGCGGCGCGCGAAAACAACATTCGCCAGACCTTGCACAATCTTTCGGCGTCCGGCACAGGAACGGCGAAGGCGACCACCGAAACCCAGATTTGCGTATTCTGCCACACGCCTCACGCCGCGACCGCGGGCGTCGGTCCGCTTTGGAATAAAACGCTTTCCAGCGCAACCTACACGACTTATTACTCTTCCACGCTCGATTCGATAAGCAACCAGGGCCTCACCGCCCTGCCCGCGCCGGGAGGCAGTTCCAAACTGTGCCTGTCCTGCCACGACGGCACGCTGGCCGTCGGCAACGTCAACGTGTTGAACGGCAAGGGATCGCTCACCACCACCGGCACCATAGCCATCGCCACCACCGGCTACGGTACCGGTGGTACCATGCCGGCCGGCGACGGGGTCACCACGGGGTTCACCCGCAATCTCGGGACGAACCTGACCAACGACCACCCCATCTCGGTCACACTCGATGCCGCTCTTGCCGCGGCCGACGGTGAAATAAACGTGTTGGACGCCAGCCAGAGGACTTCTTCAAGAACCGGGACCACGCTTGGCGTGCGCGGCAAGGGCTACCATCCGAAGCTGCCGCTGGAGCCGGTCGGGCCGGGCGGCGCCGGGCAGATCCAGTGTGCGACCTGCCACGATCCGCACATTCGGGAAACCGATGCGGCCATGGGCAACCAGAAATTCCTGCGCCTCAACCGTTTCCAGGAAGTGGCGCCGACCGGCACCTATAGCCAGGCGAACGACATCATCTGCCTGACTTGCCACGACCGCGATCAGGGCACCGGTGCATGGGCAAATTCGGTGCATGCCGACCCTGCCGTGGCGGACGAGACTTACACGACGGCCGCCGCGGCGCAGCGCCAGTTCCCTGCCGGTCTCCCGGTGTGGAAGGCCGCCTGTTTGAATTGCCACGACACGCACACGGTGCAGGGCTCGCGCCGGCTGCTGCGCGAGGGTACCGACAGCACGACAAGCCCCAAGCAGGGCGGCAATTCGGCCATCGAACAAACCTGCTACCAGTGCCACACCACGACGGCCGCCCGTGTCGTCAACTCGACCGGCGAGGGTCCGCCCAACGTGTTCACCGATTTCAACTCGGCGCGCCACATGCCCATCGCACAGTCGCCCGAAACGCACGACATCACCTCCTATTTCACGGACCCGGCGGGGGGTGGGACCAGTTGCACCCCAACCGGGGGTAACAAGTGCGGCAAGGACTTCCTGGAGCCGCGGGCCAATCTGGGTCTCGGGGACCTCACCAAACGCCATGTGGAGTGCACCGACTGCCACAACCCGCACCGCATCGTGAGGTTCCAGTCGATCGTCGGCAACGCGTCCGGCGGCATCAACGGCACGCCCGATGCGGAGGCCACCCACCCGCACACGCCCACGACCATGCACACCAACATCGCCTCCGGCGTGTCGCGCGGCATCTGGGGGGTGGAGCCGGTCTACCCGAACGCCTCCTTCTACACCATGCCCAACAACTTCACGGTGAAGCGCGGCGACCCCGGCGCCAGTACGTCGACTGCCGTCACGCAGCCGTATTTGACGCGCGAGTACCAGATTTGCCTCAAATGCCACTCGAACTACGCTTACAGCGACAACAACACCTATCCCACCGGCACCCGCCCCGACCTGGGTGTGAGCACGCCGTCGGGAACCAACAACATGACCCAGTACACCAACCAGTCCCGCGAGTTCCAGGCGCCTACGACCCATATGGGTGAGGTCTCCAGGACAGATTCCGGCTCGAGTTCGGTAATTACCGGCAGCAACCACCGCGGGTGGCACCCGGTCATGGATAAGACCGGCCGGACCGCCGCGGTCCGTGGGGGCGCCGCGGTCAGCGCCAACTGGACTCAGCCGTGGAGCAACGATGTGGGCAACCAGACCATGTACTGCACCGACTGCCACGGTTCCAACGTGAGCACCGGCGGCACCGTGATACCCGATGGCGGGGCCAACGGCAACGTGTGGGGCCCGCATGGTTCAAGCAACAATTTCGTGCTGAAAGGCCTGTGGGATGCCTGCACCGGCACCGACCCGAACGACTCAACCGCCGGCGCGGGCATGGGCATGGGCGGCGGCGGCATGGGCGGCGGCGTGCAGCCCGCGCTCCCCTGCTCTGGCCGCACGGGGCAGGCGACCACCGACATCTGCTTCAAGTGCCACCGGTACGACATCTATGCCAACAACAACGGCACGAATTTGACCGCGCGCACCGGGTTCTACATCACTGCATCCGGCGCGGGCATGTGCATGGGCGGCGGCGCCATGGGCGGTGGCGGTGGCGGTATGGGTGGTGCCGGCGCCCAGATGGACGGCCACATGCGCCACCGCGAGTTGATTGGCAGGATGCATTGCAGCTGGTGCCACGTTGCGGTGCCGCACGGCTGGAAAAACAAGGCGCTGCTGGTGAACCTCAACGACGTGGGGCCGGAGGCGGGGTTGGCTGCGGGCACGGAGGTGAAGGGTGGCACGACGGTGCCCTACAATCAGGGGCCCTATTACATGAATGCCCACCTCAAAACCGTCAATTACGCGACCAGCGGAAACTGGCTTTCCACCGACTGTGGCTCGTCGGGCAGAAATGGCGGCAACGGCGTTACCGGGGTGAACTGGATGAACAACAGCACCGAGGCCTGCATCAATGCGCCTTGAGCGGGGCGAAGGGCGGTCAGTCGCATCAGTGGGCGTCCCCGTTCGCGCGGCTGCTCAGGCTGAAAGGGAATAGCCGCGGTCGCAATGCTGTGGCGTGTGCTGTGCCGGCTGGCTTCCCTCAAGCTCACCCTGGTGATCCTGCTGCTGCTCGGCATCGGGGTGGTGGTGTCCTACCAGAGCGAGGTGCGCACCACCTGGGCGCTGGTGCTGCCGCTTGCGCTATTCGCCGTCAATCTCTCCGCAGCTGTCGTCACCAAGCCGGTGTTCCGCCAGCAGCGCGCGCTGCTGGTGTTCCACCTGGCGCTGATCACCATCATCCTGCTGGTGGCCGCCGGCCGCCTCACCTATCTCAAAGGCACACTTGAACTCGGCGAAGGCGAGTGGTTCGGCGGAACGCTGACCTCGTCTGAAAGCGGGCCGTGGCACTGGTGGCGCTTGGACCGCGTTTCCTTCGTCAACGAAGGCTTCAGCATCGACTACGCCCCGGGCGTGCGCCGCGGCAAGACCGCGAACCGCGTGCGCTGGCTGGACGAGGATGGGGTCGAACGCAGCGGCACCATCGGCGACCTGGATGCGCTCATGCTCCACGGCTACCGCTTCTACACCAGCCCCAACAAGGGCTTCGCGCCGACCTTCATCTGGCGCCCGCACGGCGGCGAACCGGGGCGCGGCACCATCCATCTGCCCGGCTACCCGCTCAACCTGTACCGCCAGGCGCTGGAATGGACGCCGCCGGGCAGCCACCGCAAGCTCTGGACCATGCTGCAATTCGACGAGGTGATCCTCGATCCGGCCAAGCCTTCCGAGTTCCATCTTCCCAAGGAGCACCGCATCGTCATGCGCAGCGGCGACCAGCGCTGGGAGATGCGACCGGGAGACAGCCGTGAACTTGGCGATGGCACCCTGGTCTATGAAGGGCTGCGTGCGTGGATGGGGTACACGGTTTATTCGGACTGGACGATACGCTGGCTCCTTGCCGCTTGCGTGGTGGCGGTGCTAAGCTTGGCCCGGCATTTTTGGAAGAAATTCGCGGCGAAGCCTTGGGAGGCGTAAGGGCTTCAATCCTGAGTATCCTGGCGAAAACAATATGTTGGGTTAGGCGCAGCCGTAACCCAACAAACCGAACGTCGGGTTACGCCAGGTTAACCCAACATTAAGATGGCGCCGAGGGCCGTCGTAGGTCGGGTCAAGCGCAGCGGACCCGACACACCGCTGTCGGCTCCGGCGCCATGCGCCTTGAGCCGACCTACGCATGGTGTTGTTGCGTTAGGTTCGTTGAGTCAGACAGGCTGGCAGGGTGGTTATGTTGCTTAGCGATTTGACTCCCTTTGCGTCCCTGGCGGTTCAATAGTTTTTTGCAGGTTGATTGCAACCCCCATCGGGCCTCAGGAAGGAATAGCAACATCATGGATCAGGAAATGCAGTTCTTGTGGGCCGGGCTGGTGAGTTATGTGCTTGCCGGTTCGCTGGCGATCATAGGCGTGGTGCTGGGCAAGCGGCCGGAACGCAGCATACTTGGCCTGCTGGTGCTTGGCATCGTGTTGCACGGCGCGTCCCTCGGCCTGCGCTGGGCGCACTTGGGGCACGGGCCGTTTACCACGATGTTCGAGATTCTTTCCAGCAACGTGTTCAGCCTGTTGCTGGTGTTTTCCATTGCCTACTGGCGCATCAAGCCGATCCGCCCGGTGGCGGCGGTGGTGATGCCCATCATGTTCATGATGATGGGCTGGCTGATGGTCACCAATCCCGCCCCGGGCCACTTGCATGCCACTTATCACACGGTCTGGCTGTACATCCACGTGGCGCTGGGCAAGGTGTTCCTGGGCTCGGTGCTGGTGGCGGTGGGCATGGCCGGGGTGGTGCTGTTGCGCGCGCGCGGGCTGGGCACCGCGCGACTGGCGCAACTGCCGGCCGACGATAGGCTGGACGATCTGGCTTACCGCTTCATGGCGCTGGGGTTGATTTTCGAGTCGCTGATGCTGGTGGCGGGCGCGATCTGGGCGCAGGATGCCTGGGGCCGCTATTGGGCCTGGGATCCCCTGGAGACGTGGGCTTTCATCACCTGGCTCACGCTCGCTTTTGCCATGCACATGCGCTTCACGCTCAAGGCGACGCCGCACCGCGGCGCCGTGATGATCATCGTGGTATTCGTGCTGGCCTTCTCCACGTTCTTCGGTGTGCCCTTCATTTCCTCAGCGCCGCACAAAGGTGCGGTTTGATTCTTCCTCTGGCTCAATGATGCTTATGAACAAATCAATTTTTATCACCCTCCCCGGCAGCGCGCCGCGCCCGCTGACTTCCGCCTGGCTGGCCTTGAGCGTGGCAGCGTTCGGCGCAGTGGCCTTGTTCTTCTTGCTGATGGTGCTCTCCCGCGCACCCCTGGTCGGACCATTGTTCGCCGGCACGGGTGCCTTTCAAGGCGCTGCGGGTTTTTACGCAAACCTGGCTGCGTCGGTCTGGCTTCTGGCCTTTGCCGGATTGTCGTGGACCTTGGTCGGCGGCCGCCGCGGGCTTGCAGTGGCGCGGCTGGCGTTTTGGATGGCCGCGGCGGGTGCGCTGGCGATGGCTGTCGCGGCTTTCATTGGGGCGGGAAAGCTGCTGGCAGGCGATGCTGCCGCGGTACTGAGTAACCCCTTATTTCTCGGGGGCGCTGCGGCTTTCGTCGCGGGCCACGGGATGTTGTTTGTTCGTGCGCTGCTGTGCGCACTGCGCAAGCCCGCACAGCCGGGCGGAACGGGTGCATCGTCGTGGGGCCTGCACGGGCTGGCGCTGGGCGCTGTTGCCGCAGCTGTGGCGATGGCCGTCAGGCTCGCCGGGCGCGCCGGCGCCATCCCGCCCGAGCTGTATTTCGGTGTGGCCGCCATGGCGGCGCTCGCTTTTATGGCCGTTGGGGCGCGGCTGCTGCCGCAACTGGGATTTGCCCGTTCCGCCCCCGCGCAGGCGGGCTCCCAGACGGTTTTGATCGGGCTCGGCCTGTTGCTGCTGGGAGCGGGGGGGCTGAGCAGCCAAAGCAGTTTGATGGCGCTGGGCGGCCTGCTTGTGCTCGGCGGCGGCATGCTGTTCCTGCGCATGATGTTTCTCGCAGCCGGGCCGGGAAGCGGTCGGCAGCCAGCCCTTCCCGCCGGTGGCTGGACGGAGCGCCGCCCAATGGCAGCGGCCCTTGCCGTGAGCTTCTTTGTTGCCGGTGTGGCCGCGGTTTCGCTGCTGCCGAAGCCGGGGCTGCTGGCGTCCGGCCAGGCGACAATGCCGACGGTGAACCCCAGCCTCGATCCTGCCGGCCATGCCCTGCAGGCGCGCCGCGCGGAGCTGGAGGCGCGCTTCGCGCAGGGGGTGTCCATGCTGCACGCCAAGCAGTATGGGTTTGCGGCCAGCGCCTGGCACCGCGTGCTGGAGCTTTCCCCGCGCTTGCCGGAGGCGCATGTGAACATGGGTTTCACCATGCTGGGGTTGGAGCGCTACGAGGCGGCCCGGGACTTTTTTGCAACCGCCATCGAATTGCGCCCGATGCAGACCAACGCCTATTACGGCATGGCGGAGGCGCTGGATGCACTGAACGACCGCCGCGGCGCCATCGGTGCGATGCGTACCTTTTTGCACCTGGCGCCGCGAGATGACCCGTTCGCGCGCAAGGCGCAGTCGGCGCTGTGGGAGTGGGAAGGCGTGCTGGCGAAGGAAGCGGGCCTGCCGCGCGATGACGAAGCCCCGAACATTCCGCGCGTCGGGAAATAGTGGGCGATCAATCTGATGCATCAAATCCGCCCGCGCTATATAATCGCGCCCTTAACGAAACTCGGAGCCCGTCGGACTTGAAGAATCGAAGCGAAAATTCAGCTGGGCGGGGACAGGTTTTGTTGAGTTTTTTGTCAATAGTCGTTCTATTGACAAAAAACCCGGCGAAATATGGACCGGCCAGGTGGATTTGCAGCCGATTTCCTTTAAGTCCGACAGGCTCCTAGCGCAGAGCGGCGAATGTTGGACGTCAGCGGTCTCGAATGCGTGCGCGGTGACCGCAGGCTATTCAAGGATATATGTTTTTCGTTGCGCCCCGGCGGCCTGTTGCAGGTGCACGGCCCCAACGGCAGCGGCAAGACCAGTCTGCTGCGCATGCTGTGCGGCCTGGTGGCGCCCGCCCACGGCGACATCCAGTGGCAGGGGGCTAGCATCCGTTCCCTCGGCGAGGAATACTTCAGGGCAGTGACTTATCTGGGCCACCTGCCTGCCGTCAAGGACGACCTCAGCGCCCTGGAAAACCTGAGCATCTCAGCCGAATTGTCCGGCACCCACCTGACCGAGGACAAAGCCATCGCAGCCCTGCGCCGCATGGGGCTGGGCGGGCGCGAGATGCTGCCGGCCAAGGTGCTGTCGCAGGGGCAGCGCCGCCGCGTCGCCCTGGCGCGCCTGCTGGTCGCCGGCACCACACTGTGGATACTCGACGAGCCGCTGACGGCGCTGGATGTCGCTGCCGTCGGACTGGTGCAGACCATCATGGAGGAACACCTGCAGAGCGGCGGCATGGTGATATTGACCACGCACCAGGAACTCAGCGTGCCCGGGGTGACCATGCAGCGGCTGGACTTGGCAGCATGAGCGATGCCGGCATGTTCGCAATCCTGCGCTGTGCGATCCGCCGCGACCTGGTGCTTGCCCTGCGCCGGCGCGCCGACGTGCTGACCACGCTGTTCTTTTTCGTAATCGTGGTCAGCCTGTTCCCGCTGGGGGTAGGGCCCGAGGCAAACCTGCTGCGCGCCATGGGGCCAGGTGTGGTTTGGGTCGCCGCGTTGCTGGCCTCAATGCTGTCGCTTGGACGGCTGTTTTCCGGCGACCACCGGGACGGCACCCTGGAGCAGTTGCTGCTCACCCCGCAGCCATTATCCCTGCTGGTGTTTGGCAAGGTGGTGGCGCACTGGCTGTCCTCCGGAGTGCCGCTGGTCGTCATGGCGCCGGTGCTCGGCATGCAGTTCGGGCTGTCGCAGGACGCGGTGCTGATCCTGATGGCTACGTTGTTGCTGGGAACGCCGGTTCTAAGTATGATTGGCGCGATTGGCGCGGCGCTGACGCTGGGGTTGCGCGGCGGCGGCGTGCTGGTTTCGTTGCTGGTGCTGCCGTTGTACATACCGGTATTGATTTTCGGGGCGGGCGCGGTGGAGGCGAGCGCTTCCGGGCTGGGGGCGCAAGCGCACCTGTCGCTGCTAGGCGCTTTTCTGGTGGCCTCATTGCTGTTGGCCCCGTGGGCTACGGCAGCCGCGCTGCGCATTTCGATGGAATAAAATAGGTAACGGGCTTGGGTAATATCAACTGGTTCAAATATGCGTCGCCGGTCATCTTCTACGGCCTGGCAGGGAAGATGATCCCGTGGTTCGCGGGGGCGGCAGCGGTGCTGGCGGTAGCCGGGCTCTACATCGGATTTTTCGTCGCGCCCACGGATTTCCAGCAGGGCGAGGCTTACCGCATCATCTTCATCCACGTGCCCGCGTCGTGGATGTCCATGTTCATCTACGTGGTGATGGCCGTGTGGGCCGGTTTCGGGCTTGTGCTCAACACCCGCTTGTCGTCCATGATGGCATCTGCGCTGGCGCCGACCGGCGCGATGTTCGCCGTTATCGCGCTGTGGACCGGTGCGCTGTGGGGCCGGCCGATGTGGGGGGCGTATTGGGTTTGGGATGCGCGCCTCACCTCGGAACTGATTCTGCTCTTCCTCTATATCGGCTTCATGGCGCTGCAGGCGGCAATCGACGATCCGCGCCGCGCTGACCGCGCCGGTGCGGTGATCGCGCTGGTGGGCGTGGTCAACGTGCCCATCATCTATTTCTCGGTGCTGTGGTGGAACACCCTGCACCAGGGTTCTTCCATCAGCGTGACCAAGGCGCCCGCGATGGCGCACATCATGCTGACCGGCATGATGGTCATGGCCATCGCCGCATGGATGTACACCATCGCCGTGGTGCTGGCGCGCGTGCGCTGCATCATACTCGAACGGGAACGCCATTCCACGTGGGTTGCCGATCTGTTGAAGGAGGCGAAATGATCTGGGCGAGCTGGTCCGATTTTTTCGCCATGGGCGGCTATGGCTTTTATGTGTGGGGCTCCTATGTATTGGCGCTGGTGTTCGTGGTGGGCGAAGTTTGGCTGTTGCGGCACAGAGGGCGAACTTTGTTGCGGCGCCTGAGTCTGATTCAGAGGTTATCGGCTGGAGAGAAAGATGAAACCGCGTCATAAGAAGATGGCTATTATCGTAGGTGGATTGGCAGGGCTGAGCGCTGTCGTGGCGCTCGGAATGAACGCTTTTCAAAGCAACCTGGTGTTCTTTTTCAGCCCGACCCAAGTGGCTGCGAAGGAAGCTCCGCAAGGGCGCAGTTTCCGCTTGGGCGGCCTGGTGCAGGAAGGCAGCCTGAAGCGCGAGGATGATGGCCTCACCGTGCATTTCGTCGTGACCGACACGGCAAAGAACATCCCTGTGACCTACAAGGGCATCCTTCCCGACATGTTCAAGGAGGGCAAGGGGGTGGTGGCCCAGGGAAGCCTGACCAGCAACGGCGTGTTCAAGGCGGAAGAGGTGCTCGCCAAACACGACGAAAACTACATGCCGCCCGAAGCGGCACGCTCGCTGGAGATGGCGAAAAAAGCCTCCGAGCAGTCCGCCAAGTCCCTGGTCAAAAATTAATCGAGAGGAAACCCCATGGTCCCAGAAATAGGGCATTTTGCGCTGATACTCGCGCTGCTGCTGGCGCTGACCCAAGGCATCCTGCCCATGATAGGCGCTGCTCGCGGCATTCCGGGCTTGATTGCGGTGGCGAGACCGGCGGCGCAAGGACAGTTCGCGTTTGTGGCGCTCGCCTTTGGCTGCCTTGCTTATTCTTTCCTCAACAACGATTTTTCCGTCCTCTACATCGCCACCAATTCCAACTCGCAACTGCCCACGGCATACCGCATCGCCGCGATCTGGGGCGGGCATGAAGGATCGCTGCTGCTGTGGACCCTGATGTTGTCGGTGTGGACCCTGGCGGTGACGCTGTTCAGCCGCCACCTGCCCGAAGACATGGTGGCGCGCGTGCTCGCGGTGATGGGGCTGGTCACCGTCGGTTTCCTGCTGTTCATGCTGTTTACCTCCAATCCTTTCGAGCGCCTGATCCCGGCGGCGATGGAAGGGCGCGATCTCAATCCGATGCTGCAGGATCCGGGCCTGGTGATCCATCCGCCCATGCTGTACATGGGTTATGTCGGCTTTTCGGTGGCTTTCGCGTTTGCCATCGCGGCGCTCATCGGCGGCGAGTTGGATGCGACCTGGGCGCGCTGGTCGCGTCCGTGGACCACCACGGCGTGGTCCTTCCTGACCATCGGTATCGGCTTGGGTAGCTGGTGGGCCTACTACGAACTGGGCTGGGGCGGCTGGTGGTTCTGGGATCCGGTGGAGAACGCCTCCTTCATGCCGTGGCTGGTGGGCACGGCGCTGATCCATTCCCTGGCGGTGACGGAAAAGCGCGGCGGCTTCAAGAGCTGGACCGTGTTGCTGGCCATTGCGGCTTTTTCCCTGAGTCTGCTCGGTACCTTTCTGGTGCGCTCCGGCGTGCTGACGTCGGTGCATGCCTTCGCCACCGACCCCAAGCGGGGCATTTTCATCCTCGCTTTTCTTACCGTCGTCATCGGCAGTTCGCTGCTGTTGTTCGCCTGGCGCGCCGGGCGTGTCGGCATCGGCGGCAAGTTCGAAATGGTTTCGCGGGAGTCGTTCCTGCTGACCAATAACGTGCTCCTGGTGGTGGCGGCGGCGACGGTATTGCTGGGAACCCTCTACCCGCTGCTGATCGATGCGCTGGGGATGGGCAAGCTGTCGGTGGGCCCACCCTACTTCAACGCCGTGTTCGTGCCCTTGATGGTGCCCGCCCTGTTCATGATGGGCGTGGCTCCGTTTGCCCGATGGAAAGAGGCGAGCCTGGCGGAAATAGCCCGGCGCCTGCGCTGGGCCTTTGCGGCTGCGGTGGTGACGGGTGTGGCTGTGCCGCTGGTTATGGGCAAGTGGACGCCGCTCATCGGTCTCGGTTACCTCCTGGCAATGTGGATTGTCGTCACCGTGGCGATGAATATCTGGAGCCGTGTCAACGATGCATCGGGCACAGGCAGTCTGGGCGAACGATTTGCAAAACAGTCGCGCAGCTACTACGGCATGAACCTCGCGCATCTCGGGATAGCGGTATTCATCATAGGGGTGACCACGGTCAAGGGTTACGAAACCGAGCGCGACGTGCGCATGGATGTGGGCGATACGGTCGACGTGGGCGGTTACACCTTCCGCTTCAACGGCGTGGAAATGGTGCCCGGACCCAACTACCGTGCCGGACGCGGCAACATCGAAGTGCTCAAGAACGGTGACAGGGTGCGCATGATGTATCCCGAGAAGCGCGTCTACAACGCCTCGGGCATGCCCATGACGGAAGCCGCGATCGATACCGGAGTGACCGGGGACCACTACGTGTCGCTGGGCGAGCCGGTGAGCGGCGAGGCCTGGAGCGTGCGCATCTACCACAAGCCGTTTGTGGACTGGATCTGGGCCGGCTGCCTGATGATGGGTCTGGGCGGCGTGCTCGCCGTCGCCGATCGCCGCTACCGCGTGGCAGCGCGCAAGCAGCGCACGGCAACATCCGCCCCCTTGGCCGCTGCGCCGGCGCTGGCGACGGAGGCGAAGCATTCATGATCAAGGCCAAGTTCCTGCTGCCGCTGGGAATCTTCATCGTACTGGTGATCTTTCTCGGCATAGGTCTCAAGCTCAACCCTCGCGAAGTGCCTTCGCCGCTCATCGGCAAGCCCGCACCCGCTTTCAATCTGGCGCAACTGCACCGCCCGGACCAGCGCTTCGCGCGCGAGGACATGCTGGGCAAGGTGTGGCTGCTCAACGTCTGGTCGTCCTGGTGCGTTGCCTGCCGCCAGGAGCATCCGCTGCTGGTGGATCTGGCGCGCTCCGGGGCGGTGCCGATCTACGGGATGAATTACAAGGACAAGCGGGAAGACGCCGTTGCCGCGCTGGAGCAGATGGGCGACCCCTATGTCCTCAGCGCCTCCGATTTCGACGGCAGGGTGGGCATGGACTACGGCGTCTACGGCGTGCCGGAAACCTATCTGATCGACAAGGCCGGCGTCATCCGCTACAAGGTGATCGGCCCGTTGACCCCGGAAAACCTGAAGGACAAGGTTCTGCCGATGATCAAGGAGTTGCAGGGATGAAGCGCGCGCTACTGATTGCACTGCTGTGTATGCTGCCCGGCGTCGGATCGGCCAAAGAGGCCCAGTCGATGGCTGAGGACCCGGTGCTCGAAAAGCACGTCATGGCAATCTCCGAAGACATGCGCTGCCTGGTGTGCCAGAACGAGTCGCTGGCGGCTTCGCACGCCGAACTCGCAGTGGATTTGCGCAACGAAATTCGCGACCAGATCAAGCGCGGGGCCAGCGACAAGCAGGTAGTGGACTTCATGGTGCAGCGCTACGGAGATTTCGTGCTGTACCGCCCGCCGGTGAAACCGACAACCGCCCTGCTGTGGTTCGGGCCGTTTGTGTTCCTGGCGCTGGGAGCTGCCGGGTTGCTCATGTATCTCAAGCGGCGGCGGGCTAATGTTGCCGAGGCTACAGTGAGCGAAGACGAACGCAAGCGGGCTGACGCGATGCTAAACGATGGTATGGGTGAAAACAAAGCATGACGACTTTTTGGGTAATTATCGCGTTCCTTGTTGCTGCTGCACTGGCTTTTGTCCTTCCGCCATTGTTGCGGCGTACTGCAAAAGGCGGCGTGGCGCGCGAGGATGTTAACGTAACCATCTATCAGGACCAGTTCGCTGAACTCGATGCCGACCTGCGCAACGGCGTGCTCGGCCAGGAGCAGCATGAGCAGGGGAGGCGCGAACTGCAGCAGCGTTTGCTGGAGGATGTGCCGGCCACAGCCGCTGCTACCGCGGGTGCATCCGCCGGGGGCGGGCGCGGTGTTGCGGTGCTGGTGGGTGTGGCTGTGCCCGTTCTGGCGGTGCTGCTGTACCTGCAGATTGGAAATCCGAAAGCGTTTTCCCCTGTGCAGGAGGACGTACAGGTAGCCGGCGCCGAAACTCATGCCGGAGGGCAAATGACGCCGGAGCAGATCGAGGCGATGGTCGCGAAGCTCGCCGCGCGTATGGAGAAGAACCCCGGCGACGCACAGGGCTGGGTAATGCTCGGCCGTTCCTATGCGGTGATGGGGCGTTTCGCCGATGCCAGCGTTGCCTACAGCAAAGCCACTACGCTGACGCCGAACGACGCGCAATTGTGGGCGGACTACGCCGACTTGACGGCCATGGCCGCCGGCAAACGTTTGGCCGGGAAGCCCGTCGAGCTCATCAACAAGGCGCTTGCAGCCGATCCGACCAACCAGAAAGCGCTGGCGTTGGCCGGTAGCGCTGCGTTCGAGATGGGGAATTACTCCGGGGCTGTGGCTTACTGGAAAAAGCTGTTGCAATTGGTGCCGCCTGACTCCCAGGAGGCCAGGGGTATTTCGGGCGGCATTGCCGAGGCGCAGACGCTGGCGAGTGGCGGCAGGCCGCCCGCTGGCCCCATGGCGGCAGCGCAAAGCTCCGACAACGCCGCGCAAGCGGCGCCTGGGGGCGGCTCCGTCGCCGGTGTGGTTACGCTGAGCGCGAGCCTGGCCGGCAAGGCGTCCCCGACCGACACCCTGTTCATCTTCGCGCGCGCCGCCAATGGCCCGAAAATGCCGTTGGCGATGATGCGCGTGCAGGTCAAGGACTTGCCGGTTTCCTTCGCGCTGGACGATACGATGGCGGTGATGCCCGCCATGAAGCTGTCGAATTTCCAAGAAGTGGTGGTCGCAGCCAAGATATCCAAAAGCGGCAGCGCCAATCCCCAGAGCGGCGACCTTCAGGGCGTCAGCAACGCGGTGAAACTTGGCGCCAGCGGCGTCAAGGTAGTGATCGACCAGATCGCTCCCTAGCAGCAATTCCCAATTTTCGGGGCTCGTTTCCCATTGGTGGGAAAGGAGTCCCGTTTTTGCATCTGCGCAAGCGCCATCCTCTCCATATCTTCCGCCATCGGTGCGCCTTCCCGCTGGGTATTCGAGGCGTGGCATTAAACTTGCTTTTCCCTGTCCAGTTCGATTCGGCGGTTCTGTCAAGTTACCGTTTCCGTCAGTTTTGCACCGAATGAAGGCCACGAACATGCGTCGTCGCGCGGGCTACCGCTTGCGCGCGCCAAAGCCTAGAGGCGGAGGGAGCAGCATGAACCAAAAGTTCGTCGATACCCATCCGGATGCGGGCGTCGCAGCGTCAGCCCATCTGCTGTATGGGATTGCGCTGCTGATCGTCATGCTCTGCGTCACCGGCATGGCCATCTATTTCGAGACTGGCAGGCTGGTTACCGGCACGCCGCTCGAAGGCTTGGTGTCCTACCAGTTAACCAGCTATTCCAATCTGCTGTTGTCCGTTTCCACGGTGCTCTACATTGCCCATCTCTGGTTCATCTCGGCCACCGTAGGGAGGTGGGCCACGGGGATGGCGACCCTGGGCGCGGTCGGGGTGCTGGGGGGCTTGCTGACGCGCTGGTTCGAGGTGCACCGGATTCTGCGCGAGGCGCAGCTAATGCCATCGTCCCTGTATGAGGTGACCATGCTGTTCAGCGCCGTTACGGTGCTGATCTATCTGGCGATGGAATTCGCCTACCGCAATCGCTCGGCGGGCGCCTTCGTGATGCCCATCGTCATGTGCGCCGTGGGCTTCGAGCTATGGCTGGTGTCCAACGGACAGGCAAGCCCCCACCTCCTGGTTCCGGCGCTGAAAAGCTACTGGATGAACGCGCACATTCTCGCCAATTTTGTCGGATACGGTTCGTTCGCCGTGGCCGCCGCGTTGGGAGGCATGTACTTGCTGCGCCATGGCGCAGAATCGGCTGGCCGGACGGACGCCTTTCCGTTGCGCGTGCTGCCGGGTTTGTGCCAGATCGACAGGCTGCTTTTCAGGGCCATCGCGGTCGGTTTCCCGGTGTTTACCCTGGCGATGCTTCTCGGCGCCACTTGGGCGCATGAGGTGTGGGGCAGGTACTGGTCGTGGGAGCCGAAGGAGACGTGGACACTGATTGTCTGGGGCATCTATGCCGTATTTCTTTATCTGCGCCTGGCCAATGGGTGGGCAGGGGTGCACATGGCGTGGTGGGCGGTGCTTGGTTTCGGCGTGACCCTGTTCAGCTTCGTCGGCGTGAATCTGCTCTATTCCGGATTGCACACCTTCGGCAATCCCGGCTGACCCGGTCTGCCCGAGGCTGGCTTTAGTCTTAGGGGCTGCCAATGCTGCGAAGGTGGTTGGAACAAGCTACTCGAACCGGCTGGCCCATATTCTGAACAGCTTGCCATCCGTTTGCTGCTGCCACATGGCGATGGCGCGGCCGTTGCTGTCGACGGCAATAGAAGGACCTATGGCGTGTCCGGTGTCGTCGTGCTCGAGCAGTTCCGCCTTGCCCCAGCCGCGGCCTGCGACATAGCGGTTGGCCCAGATGCTGTAGCGATCGTCGTTCCTTTGCTGCCAGACGGCGAAAGCGTTGCCGTTCGCCTGAAGTGCAATCCGTACCCCGATCGAATCGGCGGTGTCTGCGGACGAGATTTGCTCCGCTTTGCCCCAGCCGCGGCCTGCGACGTAGCGGTTGGACCAGGTGCTGGCATGGGGACCCTCGTTCTGGCCCCACACCACCATGGCGTTATCGTTGGCGTCGATGTCGATCTGGGGATAGACCGAGTTCACGGAGTCCGGCCTGTCTATGCGTTCGGCTTTTCCCCAGCCGCGGCCCGCGACATAGCGGTTGGACCAGATATGCGAAGTCTTCTCGTCGAGCTGTTCCCACACGCTGATGGCGTTGCCCTTGCTGTCGAACACTGTGCGCGAATAGTAGGCGCTGCCGGCGTTGTCGTTCTCGATCAGTTGCGGCTTCTCCCAGCCCTTCGCCGGGGTGTAGCGGTTGGCCCAGATGTTGTACCAGGTGCCGTCGAACTGGTTCCAGGTGACGATGGCATTACCTTCGCCGTCCAGGGCGACCCTGGGCCAGAAGGCGTTTCCGGTGTCATCGAACTCGATCAGTTCCGGTTTTGTCCAGTCCCCGCCCGCGGTCAAGCGGCTGGTAAAGATGCTGTAGTTGCCCCCGTCGCTGCGGTGCCAGGCCGCCATGGCGTTGCCCTTGCGGTCGATGGCGACGTGCGGAAAACGGGTCAGCCCCTCCGTGGGGAAGTCGATCAGCTGGGCCGCTTCCCAGCCGCGGTCCGGTGTGTAACGATTGGCCCAGGTGTCGATCCGCGGCGCGTTCTTCAGGAAGGTCTTTCCGCTGGCTTGCATCCACACCACAATGGCGCTGCCGCTGCTGTGCATGGCGATGTAATGATTCATGGCGTCACCGCCGTCGTTGTGCTCGATCAGCTCCGGTTTGCTCCAGCCGGTGCCGGGAACGTGGCGGCTGGACCAGATGCTGAAGCGCGTGCCGTCGCTCTGGTCCCATACGGCGATGGCGTTGCCCTTGTCGTCGAAGCCGGCCAGCGGATAGAGAGCGTCGCCGCCGTCGTTGCTGCCCACCAGTTCGGGCTTGCTCCAGGACCGGGCGGGAGGTTCCGCGGCGCTGGCCGCGGGGATGGTGAAGATGCATGCTGCAACGAGGCACAGGGAGGGTAAGAGGGGGTGTTTGGTCATGGGGCTTCAGGCTCTGTAAATCGAAGGGGAAACTATAGCAGTCCCGTGGGCCGGTAACAATCGGCGGCGAATTGTCAGCGCTCCCGCCCCGCCTCACCGTGTGTGCCCCGTTCCCGTTTTCCGCATTTCCCCCGGCCCAACCTGCCCGGGCGTTGGTTTCGCCCCGTGGCGGCGTGTACAATCCTCTGCCGGATCGGGGTGTGGTTGCCCGCGAGCCAATGTTAGCGTTCGAGGCTTAACGCGTGAGGAAGATGCTGGACCGTCTGCGACTATTGATACTGTGCGCCGCGCTTGCTCTGGCGTCTTGCAGCTTGTCGGATGCCCCGGCACCGCTAGCCGAAGGTCAGAAGTTTCCGGAGTTCGTGCTGACCGGGCTCGACGGGGGCACGGCGTCCCCGCAAGCGTTTCGCGGGAAGCTGCTGGTGCTCAACGTCTGGGCCACCTGGTGCCACCCATGCAGGCAGGAAATGCCCAGCCTTGAACGCCTTGCACGCAGCGTCGATCCACGGCGAATGGCGGTCGTCGGCCTGTCGGTGGACGATGACAAGCGTCTGGTGCAGGAGTTCGTCTTGCAGCACCACGTGACATTTCCGATTTTCGTTGATGCCGACATGCGCATCGCCAATCGCATCCTGGGCATAAAGGCTTTTCCCGCGACATTTCTGATAGCGCCAGACGGCAAGCTGGTGGGCCGGATATCCGGCGAGCGCGACTGGGACAGCCCGGCCATGATGCGTTTGCTCGAAGAGGCGTACCGCGGCTAGCCTAGTCATGGGCGGCGATTCGGCTCGCTCCTTTGTGTTGTGGGTGGTGGGGTATTCTGCTAACATTTTTCCGATGTGCGGTCCATCCTGAGACTCAAATAAATGACAGTGAGCAACAGCGCAGCGGCGCAACTGGACCAGCCAGCCTTGGCCCCCCGTCCCCACGCCCCGCGCAAATGGATATCCCTGCGCACCAAGGGGCTGCTCGCTTTTGCCGTGCTAATAGGCTACGCCGTCGTGGTCAGCGCCTACGTGCTGCATCAAAAAGACCTGGCGCTCGGTTACGTCACGGAACTGCAGCGCGTATACAAGCTCGGGGAAGTGCTCCGGCACGCCAACAACGCGGTGTTTCACACCGTTATCGTGGTCAACAACAACATCTACTCGGGGCGTCGCGGCGACGGGACCGAGACCATCAGCGGCCTGCAGGGCATCGATCTGGGATACAAGCTGGTGCAGGCCAATCACGGCGAGTTGATGGCCGTGATACCCGATTCCGCCCCCAGCCTCGCGGCACTCGACGAAACCTTTGCACGCGCCAGCGTCGATCCGTCGCAGGCAAACCTGATCGATCTCGCGCAGAAACTGAACGTGATGGTTACCAAGCTGGCCGAGATCGCGGCCCACGTGCGCGAGCGGGAGGCGGTCCTTACCCAGGAGTACCGCGTTAGCAGCGATTCCGTGGTGATGACGGCGCTGGTGTACGGGCTGCTGGGCCTGGTGTTGTTCGGCGCGGTGATCAGCCTGTTCTTTACCCGGCTCACCGCCGATCTGCGGGCATTGCAGGCCAGGGCCGTGGATATCGTCAAGGGTTACCGCGGCGACCCGTTGCCGGTGGGCAGGCATGACGAAGTCGGCCAGCTGATGCAGGCGGTCAACCATATGGCGGCAGACCTGGAAGAGCATGAGAAGCAGCTCGCCATCGAGCGCCAGAAGTATCACCACCACGAAAAAATGGCCGCGATCGGCTCGCTCGCCGCCGGTGTCGCGCACGAGATCGGCAATCCCATCGCAGCCATTTCCGGGCTCGCGCAGGCGATGCAGGAGGCGCACCTGAGCGGCGAGTGCCCGCATCGCACCGAAGCCTGCCAGCCGGGCATGATTCTGTCGCAGACCTCCAGGCTGGCCCAAATTTGCCGCGAGGTGTCCGATTTTGCCACCTCGCGCCCTGCCGAGAGCGAGTTGCGCGATCTCAACGGGCTGATACGCAGCACCACCAGCCTGATGCGTTACGACAAACGCGTCCGCCGCATTGCGCTGGAGCTCGACCTCGACAGCCAGTTGCCGGCAGTGAACTGCGTCGGTGACCAGATCATCCAGGTGATCATGAACCTCTTGATCAATGCCGCCGATGCCTTGGAGAATCCCCGGGGTGCGGAGCCCCGCATCAAGGTGAGGACCTCGGTGATGCAGGAGTATGTGGTCATCGCCGTGTCCGACAACGGCTGCGGCATGGACGCACAGACCTTGCAGCATGCGGTTGAAGCCTTTTTCACCACGAAACCCGAGGGGCGGGGCAGCGGCCTGGGTCTTGCGCTGTGCAAGTCCATCGCCGGATCGCACAATGGGCGCCTGGAAATCGATTCCGAACCGGGTGTCGGCACCGAGGTGCGTTTCCTGCTGCCGCTCGCGGCGGAATAGATAGAGGTCTGTTGCTTCCATGGCTGCGCTGAATGTATTGATCATCGATGACGAGCCGGCGATACGCCAGGTGCTGTCGGCCTTCATCTCCAAGGCCGGACATACCGTGGAGCAGGCGGCCAACGGCGTGCTCGCGCTGGAACGGCTGGCCAAGGGCGATATTGACGTCGCGCTGTGCGACGTCAGCATGCCGCTGATGAACGGCATGGACGTGATCCGCCAGGCGCGCGCCGCCGGGATCGACACGTCGTTCATCATGATGACTGCCTTCGCCTCGGTCGATACCGCCATCGAGGCGATGAAGGCCGGTGCCCTGGATTACATGATCAAGCCCCCGCGCAACGAGGAAGTGCTGCACAGACTCGGGCAGATAGGGGATCTGCGCGGACTGCGCGACGAAAACAAGATGCTGCGCAACCTGGTGCTTGGGGAGAAGGAGCAGTTTTTCCGCTTCGTGTCGCCCTCGATGCAGGGGGTAGACCGCATGGTGGCCAAGGTGGCGGGAACCGGCAGCACCATCCTGATCACCGGCGAAAGCGGGACCGGCAAGGGCATCTATGCGCGGCGCACCCACCAGTTGAGCTTGCGCGCCGCAGGGCCTTTCGTTCCGGTCAACTGCGGGGCGATTCCCGAGAACCTCCTGGAGAGCGAATTTTTCGGCCATACCAAGGGTGCTTTCACCGGCGCGGACAAGGCGAGGAAAGGGCTGTTTTTACAGGCCGACAAGGGCACCTTGTTCCTCGACGAGATCGGCGAGCTGCCGCTGACCATGCAGACCAAGCTGCTGCATGTGATCGAGGACAAGGAGGTGCGCCCGGTCGGCTCCGAGCAGGGGCGCCGCGTGGACGTCCGCATCATCGCCGCGACCAACCGCAATCTGAGCGACATGGTGGCGGAAGGCAGGTTCCGCGAGGATCTCTACTTCCGCGTCAGCGTATTTCATCTGCACGTGCCGCCGCTACGCGAGCGGCGCGAGGATATCCCGGCCCTGATCAGGTTCGTGCTGAGCCGCAGTACGCAGCGCTTCGAGATGGGCGGGGACATCAGCGTCGATCCGGAAGTGGAGGACGTATTCATGTCCTATGCCTGGCCGGGGAACGTCAGGGAATTCGAGAACGTGCTGGATCGCGCGCTGATTCTGGCCGACGATGGCCGCATCACCATGGCCGATCTGCCTCCGGGGGTTACGAAGTCGGCGGCTGCTCCCAGCGGGGTTGGGGAGTTGACTGCGGCATCGGGTAGTCTCAGGGAGCGGCTGCGCAGGGTTGAGGCCGACATCATACTGCGCAGCATCGATGAAGCCGGGGGAGACCGCCGCCTGGCTTCGCAAAGGCTGGGGATAGGGCTGTCCAGCCTGTACCGCAAGCTGGAAGAATACGAGCAGTGGGAGCTGGCCGGGAATCAGGCCGGCCAGCACAACGAGTAGCCCCGGTTTCGTGATATGATTTCGCTCCGAGTTTCCGCCTGGGGCGACTCCACGTTTTGATGGTCATGTTTTCATGAGGATATATTGCATGAAAGGCTCTAAATCAATGAGGCAGGTCGCCGCCGCTGTGTTTGTCGTGGCCGGCGTTTTTTCCGCATCGCTTTCCCTGGCAGGGGTGGAAGAGGACTACGAAAAGGCCAACGAGGCGCAGGGCAGAGGGGATTTCATGGTAGCCATGCCACTGCTCAAGAAAACGGCGGACGCGGGGTATGGCCCGGCGCAGTCGCTGTTCGCGGACATGCTCGATGCTTCCGAGTCTCAGGAAGAGGCGGTCGGTTACTACATCAAGGCGGCGGAGCAGGGAGATGCCCACGGCCAGAGCGGCCTGGCCAGGATGTTGAGTGCCGGGCGGGGCGTGGCGCGCGACAACGCGAAGGCGCTGGAGTGGCTCCGGAAGGCCGCGGCACAGGACTATCTCGATGCGGTCAAGGTGCTGATGGGCGCTTACCAGACCGGAGCGTACGGCGTGACGCCGGATCCCGGGCAGGCGAAAGAGCTTGAAGCGAGATTCAAGATCCTTAACGACAAGTTCGTCAAGGAGCAGCAGGAAAAGGAAAAGGCGAAAGCCGCCAAAAATGGTGAGCAGGCGAAGTGACGCCGGGGCCGATGCACGTTGCGCCCGGGTTCCTTAAGGTATTGGCAGTTGATCGAGGAGGCATGGAAAATGTTTGAATTTGCGAAGCGGAAAGTATCGGCAGCCGGTTTCGAGCGCAAGCTTCTTGGAATGGCCGTGGCCGGCGTGATGGGCGTGTGCGGCAGTTCTGCAGCCTACTCCGCCGATCCGGCCAGGGGCGGCCAGATATACTCGACCTATTGCACCGGATGTCACGGGCAATCGGGTGTCAGCATGATGCCGGGCGCACCGAACTTTGCCACCCAGGAGCGCATGATGCAGCCAGACGCTGTGCTGCTGGCCAACATCAAGGCCGGCAGGAACGCCATGCCGGCGTTTCAGGGCATCGTCAGCGACAGCGATATCATGAATGTGATCGCCTTTCTCAGGACTCTGGCCAGATGACGTTTTCTTTCAAGCCGATCCCGCGGGTGCTGCTCGCGGGATGTCTGCTGTTGTTCCAAGGTCTTGCATTCGCCGCACCCCCCGCCGCCAAAACATCCGCAACCGGCACGCCTGAAAAGGTGGTTGAGAGCTTCGAAGTCGGGCCGAACATTCTGGTGCGCGCGCTGGCCGTCGAAGCCAGGAAGAACAGCCTCTGGGTCGGGACTTCGGCCGGGGTGCACGAGGTCGACCTGAACAGCTTCAAGTTGCTCAACACCTTCACCCGGGACAACGGACTGGCCAACGAGTATGTGTTTGCCGTCAACGTCGACACCGAAGGCTACAAGTGGTTCGGTACCAACGCCGGCGGGGCGTCGCGTTTCCGCGACGGCAAATGGAAAACCTATTTCCCGATGCACGGGCTGGCCGACTACTGGATCTATTCCTTCGCCAACCAGAAGAACGATGCCGTCTGGATTGGCACCTGGGCCGGGGTCAATCGCTTCGACCTCAAGACCGGAAAGCTCGATACTTACGTGAAGGAACTGGTGAACGAGTGGGTCTACGGCATTGCGGTGGACCCGCAGAACCGGGTCTGGTTCGGTACCGAGGGCGGCATTTCCATGTTCGACGGCAAGAAATGGAAGTCATGGTCGCACAAGGACGGCCTGGGCGCCCCCAACACCGAGAAACTGCCGGTGAGCGAAAACACCGGCCTGGGGACGCGCTCGCGCCACGATCTTTCGACCATGGGGGCGGGCAAGCTCACCTACAATCCCAGCTATGTTTTCTGTTTGACGGTTGCGTCGGACGGGGCTGTATGGGCCGGAACCTGGGGCGGCGGTGTAAGCCGTTTCGACGGCAAGCGCTGGGTCAGCTTCACGGCCAAGGAAGGGCTTGCCGGCAACATCGTCTACAGCATGGCGCAGGATGCCACGGGCGCGTTCTGGTTCGGCACCAACAACGGCATCAGCCGCTACGATGGCAAGACTTGGCGCAGCCTGGGCGTCAAGGACGGGCTGCTGGACAAGGATGTCTACGCTCTGGCGGTGGCTCCCAATGGCGACGTATGGGCCGGGACACGGCGCGGAGTGGCGCGCATCGGCCGCTGATCCGGCGGCAAGCGTTTAGGGCTCGTTAAATGAGCCCTTAGTTCAAGGAGAGTAGTGAGATGCAATTGAATTCGAAAATGGCCGCGATTGGAGTTATTGCGCTGGGCGGGGCCATGGCGGGTGTTTATTCCCTGGGGCTTAAGCAGGGTGCCAAGACTGAGACCCTGGCTGCGGCACAGTCCGCTCCGGTTGCCGCGCCCCCCGCGGCCGAAGGCGGGAACGGCAGTGCCGGCCCCCTGAAAGAGGGCGCCCCCATGCCGCCGAATCATCCGCCCATGCCAGACCAGGCAGCGCAGGCGAACCCGGCGGCCGCCGCTGAGCCGGCCAACCCGGAGCAGCAGCGGGAAGGCCAGGCGAAAGAGGATCCCAAGGCGAAATTCACCCATTTCCGTGTCGGCAACCGTAACGTCAAGAGCGTGTACGCCGACGGCAAGACCGTGTGGATCGGGACTTCTGGTGGCGTGGTTCGCTACGACACGGTGACCGATGCGTACAAGATGTTCGATGCCAAGAGCGGTCTGCTGTCGAACGGGGTGTTCCACGTCAACAAGCTGGGCGGCAGGATAGTGGTGGGAACCTATGGCGGCGGCATGTCGATGTACGACGCCAAGACCGGGCAGTGGCAAAACTACAACATCCCGCAGGGACTGGGCGATCCTTTCGTATACGGCCTGACCAAGGCGAAGAGCGGGGACGTGTGGGTTGCCACATGGTCCGGCGCCAACCGCGTGCGCGGCGGCGCGCTCGATGATCCCTCCAAGTGGGAAGTGTTCACCGTCGAGAACACCAGGGGCGGGTTGCCGAACGACTGGGTATACGGCGTTGCCGAGGGCAAGAACGGCGAAATGTGGTTCGCCACGGAAGGCGGGTTGGCTCGCTACCAGAACGGCAAGTGGCAGAACTGGAATCACAGCAAGGGACTCGGCGCACCTTTCGAGAAGGTGAAGAACGAGATCACATTCAAGAACGACCCGGCCAAATACTCCAGCCACCATGCCAAGCAGAAGCAGGAGATGGGGCTGGAGGGCGTTGATGCGTCCTACAATCCGAACTACATCATATCCATGGCGGTGGACCGGGACGGTGCGGTGTGGTGCGGGACATGGGGTGGCGGCCTGTCGCGCTTCGACGGCTCCAAGTGGAAAACCTATACCATGGTCGACGGCCTGCCGGGCGACCACGTGTTCATGCTGAAAATCGACCCCAAGGGCCAGCTATGGGTCGGCACCAACAACGGCTTGGCGCGTTTCAACAACGGGAAGTTCACGGTTCTCACGACCGCGGATGGCCTGTTCTCCAATTACGTATTTTCCATGGCGACCGGCGATGACGGCAGCCTCTGGGTTGGCAGTTTCGGCGGGGTGACCCATCTGCGTCAGTGACGGCGTTTCCCGGCGACCCCGGGCGCGCTGAGCGACATCCGTGAAAATCTGCATCATTTCGGACAGCCACGACAACCGCCGCCTCATGGGGCTGGCCGTCGAGGACGCCAAGGCGCGCGGTGCCGAGGCGGTCCTGCACTGCGGCGACGTGGTGGCGCCTACCACGCTGCGCGTGCTGCAGAAGTTCGGGCTACCGGTCCATGTGATCCACGGCAACAATGTCGGCGATCTGTACAGCATGTCCAAGCTGGCGCACGAAGCCGGAAGCTTGATCCATTTCTACGGGCAGGATGCCGGCATCGTGCTTGGCAAACGCAACGTATTCATCGTGCACTATCCCCACTACGCCCGCGCCATGGCCTGTACCGGTGACTGGGATCTGGTGTGCTGCGGGCACGACCATCGCGCCGAGATCATGAGCGTACCCAACATCAAGGGCGGCCACACTCTGATGGTCAATCCCGGCACGGTCGGCGGTGTCGGCTCGATACCAACCTATGTTTTGGGCGATCTGGAGACCATGTCGTTCGAGGTGTTGGACGTTCCCGCAAGTGCTGCCGAGGTCTGCAACATGCCGCGCGTCACTCAGCATCAGTAGAAACCCTTGCAGCGGCGCCAATATAGTTGCTCTATCGGCGCATAAGAAGATTCGATTGCCGAACGCCGCCTGCTTTATGGATAGACGCAGTGTTTGAGAGTAAAATTTCGTCAGATGCGTTTTCGGTCCCGGTAAACAAATTTCAAGCAGAGCAGTGCGCGGTCAGGGCCTTGGCCCCGCCGCATATCCGTACACATGGAGGAGACCTGATGACGGAAGTCGTGGCAACCAACGAGACCATACTGGTCGTGGGCGGGGGCATCAGCGGCATGACCGCTGCGCTCGAGGCCGCGGAGTGTGGCAAGAGCGTCGTGCTGGTGGAAAAGAATCCTTCGCTGGGCGGGCGCGTTTCCCAACTGTATCGCTATTTTCCCAAGCTGTGTCATCCGACATGCGGGCTGGAAATCAACCTGCGCCGGCTCAAGGGCAATCCGCGCATCCGTGTGCTGACCATGGCGGAAGTGACGGCGATCACCGGAGCGCAGGGCGACTACACCGCCAGCGTCAAGCTGTCCCCGCGCTACGTCAACGAGAACTGCACCGCCTGCGGGGACTGCGCAGCGGCCGTGACAGCCGAGGCGCCCAACCCCTACAACTACAATCTGAACAACATGAAGGTGGCTTATCTGCCCCACGCCATGGCCTTCCCGCAGCGCTACGTGTTGCATCCCTCCATCGTCGGCACTCCCGACGCAGACAAGGCCAAGGCGGCTTGCAAGTACGGCGCGATTGACTTCGACCTGCAAGAGGAAACGATACAGATCAAGGCTGGCGCGGTAGTGTGGGCGACCGGCTGGAAGCCTTACGATGCGGCGAAGATCCAGCCCTATGGCTACGACCGCTTCGCCAACGTCATCACCAGCGTCGAGTTCGAGCGTCTGGCTGACCCGCACGGTCCCACGCACGGCAAGATACTGCGTCCCTCGGATGGCAAGGAAGCCAAGAACGTCGCGTTCATCCAGTGCGCCGGTTCACGCGACGAGAACCATTTGCGCCATTGCTCCCGCATCTGCTGCATGGCTTCGCTGAAGCAGACCAACTACGTGCGCGAGCAGTTCGGCGAGGACGGCAAGTCCACCATCTACTACATCGATATCCGTGCCATCGACCGCTTCGAGGACTTTTACCAGAAGGTGCTTGCGGACCCCGGCGTCAAGTTCATCAAGTCCAAGGTGGCCAAGGTCACGCAGGATGCCGCGACCGGCGACGTGATCCTGCACGGCGTGGATACCGAAGGCTACCATCGCTACGCCACAGCGCACGACCTGTGCGTGCTTGCAGTCGGCATGGAACCCAGCGTGAAGGGGCCCAATATTCCGGCCGAGATTGTCGCAGATTCGAGTGGCTTCATCGAAGCCGATCCGGCGAACGGCGGTCTGTTCGGCGCGGGTTGCGCGGCCAATGCGCTGGACGTGAACCGCTCGGTGCAGTCGGCGACGGCCAGTGCGTTGCGCGCGATCCAGGTAGTCAATCGTGTAGCCAGGGCGGAGGGTTAAGGAATGGCCGACGAAAAGAAAGTAGCAGCATACGTTTGCCAGGGCTGCGGCATCGGCGAGCGCGTGGACACCGGTGCTCTCGCCAAGCTTGCGACCAAGGAAGGCAAGGTGGCGATCTCGCGCGAACATGACTTTTTGTGCAGCGCTGCCGGGGTTGAACTGATCAACAACGACATCGCCAACGAGGGCGTCACCCACCTCATGATCGCGGCCTGTTCGCGCCGCGCCAAGACCGAGGCATTCAGCTTCCCGACGGCGGCGATGTCGCGCGCCAATCTGCGCGAAGGCGTGATCTGGAGCCAGCCGGACACCGACGAGG
>Ga0315281_10001466_pt1 | contig 34859 bp, 31 predicted proteins | sample YL17G07_0_MG_FD_204540 | JGI IMG/M metagenome (GOLD analysis project Ga0315281, IMG submission 204540) | Sediment microbial communities from Yellowstone Lake, YNP, Wyoming, USA - YL17G07_0 | ecosystem: Environmental > Aquatic > Freshwater > Lake > Sediment | place: USA: Wyoming | collected...
CATGGATATTCAAGGCACCGGGACATGCGCCGCGACTCGTTAGCCGCAGGCCCGCTTGCGGGAGTGGCGACCGGATGCCCCGTGAAAACAACATTCGCAAGATTGATGGCGCATCACTCCACGCTCATGGATATTCAAGGCACCGGGACATGCGCCGCGACTCGTTAGCCGCAGGCCCGCTTGCGGGAGTGGCGACCGGATGCCCCGTGAAAACAACATTTCCAAGAATGGCAGCGCATCACTTCACGGTCACGCGTATTCAAGGCGCCGGGGCATGCGCGCTCCCGCGCTGAAAAAGAAGCGAAAGGCGAAGCAGCAGGATAGACGGGATTTCGCCTCTCGTCTCTCGCCCGGCGCCTCTCGAAATGTTTAGAATTGATTTCAGCAGACTGGCTATTTTATTGGCTTTGCGGGGTATTTTTTTGTCAAAAATAGCAAGTTGTGACTAGTGAACAGTCCTTCCCGCACCTCGCTTGACCATCCCGCTCCGCCCGCTTAGAGTCCATAACCGATGCTTCGAGCAGGCCACGCTCGAAGCTATCGTTGAAATTTCCATCCTTTCTTCTGGAGAGCTGACACTATGAAAACTTTTTGGGCGGGCCTGTTGGCGTTGAGTTTTGCCACTGCGGCGCAGGGCGCGCAGCATCTTGATGGCACCGAAGTGCAAAAGCGCAGCGCTTATTCCCCCGCAGTAGTCACGCAGGGCGGGCGCACCGTGTGGCTCGCCGGCCACACGACAACCACCGACGCGAGCGGCAAGGACATCTCCTACGATTTCGCAGCGCAGGTGCGGCAGGTATTCCTGAATCTTAACGCAACGCTCAACCGTGCCGGCGGCTCGCTCGCGGACATGGTCAGCATGACCGTGTTCCTGCAGGACCAGCGCCTCGCGCCCGAGTTCACCAAGATCCGCCACGAGATGTTCCCGGACGGCAGGTTCCCGGCTAGCGCGCGCATCGGCGTGTCGAGCTTCGCGCGCCCGGGCATCGTGATCGAAATCCAGGGTGTCGCCGTAATCGGCGATAATCTCAAGTAACCCGTAATCGATCAGCAAAAATTCCAGGAGATATCGGCATGGCGCGCACCCTCATCAAGAACGCAACCGTGATCAGCGTCGATCCCGCGATCGGCGAGATCCACGGCGGCGACATCCTCGTCGACGGCAAGAAAATCCTCGAAGTCGGCCGCAATATCAGCGCGGACAGCGCCAAGGTGCTGGACGCCAGCAACATGATCGTGATCCCCGGCCTCGTCAACGCGCACATCCACACCTGGGAATTCACGGTGCGCGGCATCGGCGCCGACTGGGTCAGCAAGCGCGACTACCACGGCAACATGCACCGCAACATGGCCACGCGCTACCAGGCGGACGACGTCCGTATCGCCAACTGGGCGGGCGCGCTGAACCAAATCAACCACGGCGCCACCACCATCCTCGACTGGTGCCACATCGTGCGCGACGCCGACATGGCCGACGCCGCGATCGACGGGCTGGAAGAAGCCGGCATTCGCGCCGTGTTCGCGCGCGGCACGGTCAAGCCGCCAGTGGTAGCGGGCCAGCAGCCGTATTACGAAATGCCGTACCCGCGCGAGGAGATCCGCCGTCTGCGCACCGGGCGGCTCGCGTCCGACAACCGGCTGGTGACGCTGGCGATGGCGATCCTGGGCCCGGACTGGGGCGTCTACGACGCGTGCGTGCAGGACATCAGGCTCGCGCGCGATTACGGGCTGCTCCACAGCGCGCATACGTGGGCGCGCAAAGGGCAGCGCATGGTCGAGGACGGCATGTGGCGGCTCAACAAGGACGGCCTGCTGGGCCCCGACCACAACATCGCGCACGGCAACTGCCTCGACGACGACGAGCTGAAAATGGTGCTCGACGCCGGCTGCTCGATCTCGGCGACGAATTTCACGGAGATGCTCAACAGCGAGCGCGTCGCGATGCTCGGACGCCTGCTCAAGCATGGCGCAACACCTTCGCTCGGCACCGATTGCGACCCCTACTTCAACAGCTCGATGCTGTGGGTGATGCGCCACGCGTTCCAGCACCAGCGCGAAATCGACAACCGCACGCTCAACGCGCAGGGCCGGTGGCCGGCGGTGGAGAGCGAACACGCAACGCACACGCGCGACGCGCTCGAGTGGGCGACGCTCGGCGGCGCCAAGGCTCTGCGGATGGACCACAAAATAGGCTCGATCACGCCGGGCAAGCAGGCCGACCTCGTGATGATCAACACTCGCGGCATGAACATCTACCCGGTGCTGCCCGGCGGCGACCCGGTGCACGCGGTCGTGATGTTCGCGGAGGCGGCGGACATCGATACCGTAATGATCGCGGGCAAGGTGGTCAAGCGCGGCGGCAAGCTCAAAGTCGCGAGGAAAAAACTCGCAGCTCTGCACGAGAATCTGCTGGCCGCGCGCCAGCGCATCATGAGCGCGGGCAATTACGTCTACAAGCCGGCCCCGAGCGGACCGCGCCCGTAGCGGCTGACCCACGGGCTGACGGAATGAAACCGGACGGGCGTGCAGGCATCGCGCTGCTGCTTCTGCTGGCAGCAGGCGTGGTGCAAGCGCAGCCGTGGCCCTCGAAGCCGATACGCCTGGTGCACGGTTTCATCGCGGGCGGCAGCGTCGATATCACCGCGCGGCTCTTGGCCGCGCCGATGGCGGAAATGCTGGGCCAGCAGGTGGTGGTGGACGGACGGCCCGGCGCCGGCGGCACGGCCGCGGCCAACCTGATCGCCAAAGCCGAGCCCGACGGCTACACGCTCTTTCTGATGGCGTCGGGCCACGCAACCTCGCCTGCGCTTTACCGCTCGCTGCCGTACGACCCGGTCAAGGATTTCACTCTGATCAGCATGGTCGCGAGCAATCCGTTCGTGGTGGCGGTGGCGCAGAACTTTGCCGCGAAGAACATTGCCGATCTGGTGAAGATGGCAAAGGACGAGCCGGGCAGGATCGACTTCGGCACCGGCGGCACCGGCACCGGCATGCATCTCGCCGCAGTGCTGCTGCAGGCGAAAGCCGGCATCAGGCTCAATCACGTACCCTACAAAGGCGGCAACGCGGCGCCGATCGCGCTGCTCTCCGGCGAAATCCCCCTGATATTCAATACGCCCGCCGGGGTCGCGAGCTTCGCCGACAGCGGCAAAATGCGCGTCCTCGCGATCACCACCGGCAAGCGCTTCAGCCTGTGGCCGAACGTGCCGACCGTGGCGGAAACCGTGGCGCCGGACTTCGACGTGCGCGGCTGGTACGCGCTGGCCGCGCCCCACAACCTGCCCGCGCCGATAGTCGCGCGCGCCAACGACGTTGTACGCACGCTGCTCAAGCGGCGGGACATCAACGACAAATTCCTGCAGATGGGCTCGGAAACCATGCCGACCTCGGCCGAGGAAGCGCGCAAGTTCGTCGCCGCGGAAGTGGCGCGCTGGATAAAAGTCATCCGCGACGCGAAAATCCCGCCTCAGGATTGAGCGGGAAGCAGTCGCCGATGACTATGCCGGGCCGCGCTGATGGCGCGGCACATATGCTAGACTGACTGTCCGTTTTCCGACTCCTTTTTTTCCTCCGATCATGGCAGACTCCATCACGCTCAAAGTCAACGGCGTGCAGCACACGGTGCGCGCCGAGCCCGATACCCCGCTGCTCTACATCCTGCGCAATGATCTCAAGCTGAAAGGCGCGAAATTCGGCTGCGGCCAGGGCCTGTGCGGTTCGTGCACGGTGTTGATCGACGGTCTTAACATGATGGCGTGCGACACGCCGCTGTGGGCCGCGGCCGGAAAAGCCATCACCACCATCGAAGGTCTGGGCACGCTGGCCGCGTCGCACGCGCTGCAGCGCGCGTTCATCGCCGAGCAGGCGGCGCAATGCGGCTATTGCATCAGCGGCATGATCATGACCAGCGCCGCACTGCTCGCGCGCAACCCGGATCCGGGCATCGCCGACATCAAACAGGCGCTCGCGCGCAACCTGTGCCGCTGCGGCACGCACACCCGCATCATCAGGGCGGTGCAGCGCGCAGCGCGCGAACTGCGGGTGCGGCCATGAGCGCGCCGGCCAAGCTGCCCGGCAGCCTCGCCGCCAACCGCCGGCTCGACCGCTGGCTGCGCTTCAATGCGGACGGCAGCGTGACGATTTATACCGGCAAGGTCGAAATCGGCCAGGGCGTAGTCACCGCGATGGCGCAAATCGCCGCCGAGGAACTCGATGTCGCGCTGACCCGCATCCGCATGGTGTCGGGCGACACCGTGCTGACGCCGGACGAGGGCCATACTTCCGGCAGCCGCTCGATCGACGAAGGCGGCAGCGCGATGCGCTACGCGTGCGCCGAAGCGCGCCATCTGCTGCTGCAGGAAGCGTCCAAGCGTCTCGATATCCCGCTCGACAAGCTCGCCGTCGAGGACGGCGTGATCGCCGGCCTCGACCGCATCCGCAAACTCTCTTATTGGGAACTGCCGCACGCCGAGCTGCTGAACCGCGAAGCGACCGCGGCGGTCAAGCCCAAGCCAGCCGGCCGTCACACCATCGTCGGCAGCAATATCGAGCGGCTCGACATTCCGGACAAGGTGACCGGCGCACCGCGTTTCGTTCAGGACCTAGAGTTGCCCGGCATGCTGTTCGGCCGCGTGGTGCGGCCGCCCTCCTACGACGCGCAACTGACTGCGTTCGACGCCGATGCGGTGCGCAAGCTGCCGGGGGTGGTCGCGGTAGTGCGCGACGGCAATTTCATCGGCCTCGTCGCGGAGCGCGAGGAGCAGGCGGTCAAAGCCAGGCTCGCCGCGCAGCGTGCCGCGCAATGGCGGGAAACGCCGCTGCCCACCGACGACTCAGGCATCCACGATTATCTGCAAAGCCGCCAGACCAAGGACCAGGTGATTTTCGAGCGCACCGATGCTGCGGCCGGCGCGCGCGCGGCGCGCACGCTCGAAGCGCGCTACACCAAGCCATACATCGCCCACGCCTCGATCGGTCCGTCGTGCGCACTGGCGCGTGTCGACGGTACGCGCGTCGAAATCTGGACCCACAGCCAGGGCGTCTATCAGCTGCGCTACGACCTCGCGGGCGTGCTCGATATGCCACCGGACTCAGTCATCGTGCACCACGTCGAGGGCTCAGGCTGCTACGGCCATAACGGCGCCGACGACGTCGCGCTCGACGCCGTGCTGCTGGCGCGCGCAGTCGCCGGCCGCCCGGTGCAGGTGCAATGGATGCGCGACGACGAGTTCGCCTGGGAGCCTTACGGCCCGGCGATGGTGATAAAGACGCGCGCCGCGCTCGACGCGCATGGCGCGATCGTCGACTGGGCATTCGACCTGTGGAGCAACGGTCACACCCAGCGCCCCACCTCGGTCAAAACTCCGGGCAAAGTGTCTTCGCTGATCGCGGCATGGCACCTGGAGAAGCCCGTGGCGCATAGGCCGCAGGGCGATCCGCCGATGGCGGGCGGCGGCGGCATGGCGCGCAATTCGCCCGCCATGTACGATTTCCCGAACCAGCGCGTGATCGCGCATCGGGTGGAGGAAATGCCGCTGCGCGTGTCGGCGCTGCGCGGGCTTGGCGCCACCGCCAACGTGTTTGCGATCGAGTCGTTCATGGACGAGCTGGCGGCAGCCGCCGGCGCGGACCCGGTCGAATTCAGGCTGCGGCAAATGAAGGACCCGCGCGCCCGCGCCGTCATTGAACTTGCGGCAAAGAAAGCGGGCTGGAAAGCCGGTGCGGAAAGCGACGGCACTTCCGGGCGCGGATTCGCGTTCTCCCAATACAAAAATGGCTACGGCTATCTGGCGGTCGTGATCGAGCTCGGCCTCGAGCCCGACATCCACGTCAAGCGCGCAGTCGCGGCGGTCGACGTCGGCCAGGCCATCAATCCCGATGGCATCATCAATCAGGCCGAAGGCGGCATAATCCAGGCGATCAGCTGGACGCTGAAGGAACAGGTCCGGTTCAGCCGCGAGCGCATCACCACGCTCGACTGGGAAACGTACCCGATACTCACGTTCCCGGAAGCGCCGCTGGTTGAAGTGCACCTGATCAACCGGCCGGACGAAGCGCCGCTGGGCGCCGGCGAAATTGCGGCTGGCCCGGTGCCTGCGGCAATCGCCAACGCGCTATACCACGCGCTGGGCGTGCGCATTCGCGACCTGCCGCTCACGCGTGAGCGGATCGCTGCGGCACTGGCTTAACACTAGTGCGTGTCTCAAAAATACGAGCGCGCGCTCCAAAACAAAATAACAATAGACAGGATTAAGGAACCTCTGCATAAATGTATGCGGCATTTCAATTCGTCATTCCAGCGTACGCTGGAATCCAGTAAGGCTTTGATTGAAAACGCTCTGGATTCCGGATCACTCTCGCTAAAAAGCTCGTTTGTCCGGAATGACGGACTTATGCAGAGGTTCCTTAACAGGATTTACATGATTTTTGAGCGGCTTGAATCTTGTTAATCTTGTAAATCCTGTCCATCTTAGTTTTTGAGACGTGTTCTAGTAACGAGGAGCCCACCGATGAAAGTCAAAGCCAACGGCATCGACATTAACTACGAAATCGCCGGCAACGGGCCATGGGTCACGCTGTCGCACTCGCTGGCCTGCAACCTGCACATGTGGGACGAGCAGATGGACGCGCTCACCAAAAAATACAAAGTGCTCCGGTTCGACACGCGCGGACACGGAGCGAGCGGCGCGCCCGCCACCACCTACACGCTGGAGCAGATGGCCGACGATGTGCACGGACTGTTTGCCGCGCTCGGTATCAAGCAGACGCATTGGGTCGGATTGTCGATGGGCGGCATGATAGGCGAAACCTATGCGCTCAAGTACCCGAACGTGTTCAAGAGCATGGTGCTCGCCGACACCACCAGCCGCCGGCCACCCGGTGCTGAACAAATGTGGGGGGACCGCATACGCATCGCGCGGGAAAAAGGCATGGCGGCGCTGGTCGACAGCACGCTGGAGCGCTGGTTTACCGGGCCCTACCGCAACACCCGCAAGGACACGATGACGCGTATCACCAACGACATTCGCAACACGCCGGTCGCGGGCTACGCGGGCTGCAGCGAAGCGATATCCAAAATCGACCTGCTCGACCGGCTCAAGGAAATCAAATGCCCGGTGTTCATCATCGTCGGCGAAGAGGACCACGGCACGCCGCCGGAAATGGCGCGCGCCATCCATCAAAACCTGCCGGGCTCCGAGTTGCTGATCATCCCGTCCGCCGCACACCTGTCCAACGTCGAGCAGCCGGAAGTGTTCACTTCCGCGCTGATGAAGTTCCTCGACCGCGTAAAATAACGCTAGCGTTTCTTGCCCGCAGACTTCGCCGCTGGCTTCTTTTTCGGATGGTGCGGACGGGTCTTGCCGTACGAGCCTTTGAAAATCTTGCCGCGGAGAGTTCGTTTATCGCCTTTGCCCATGATGTTCAGTCCTTGAAATTTGAAAAACCCAGCGCGCACAATAGACACATTGCGGCCCGCGGTCAATGCCGCGCGGCGCGCCCCGATGATGGGAAAGGATAATCGTGCGAATTATTGAAATCGTGATGGCTGTGCTGGCGGCCGCGGCCGCGTTGTCGGGCACCACGATGGCACAGCAGTTTCCGAACAAGCCGCTGCGGCTGATCGTCCCGTTTCCGCCGGGCGGCGGCAACGACATACTTGCGCGCTTCGTGGGGCAGCGCCTGGCGGAGGTCATCGGTCAGCAGATCATCATTGATAACCGCGGCGGCGCCGGCGGCCTGATCGGCGCCGAACTTGCCGCCAAAGCGGTGCCCGACGGTTACACGCTGTTCCTCGCCAGCATCGGCAACCTTGCCTTCATGCCGGCGCTGCACGCCAAGCTGCCATACGACCCGGTAAAAGACTTCGCACCACTGACGCTGCTTGCGACTTCGGCGTTTGTCCTGGTGGTAAATCCGTCCGTGCCGGCGAAAACCGTGAAGGAATTGATCGCGCTCGCCAAAGCCAAACCCGGGTCACTCAACTATGCTTCGGCCGGCCAGGGATCGTCGCTGCACCTGACGGGAGAAATCTTCAAGCTTGCGACCGGCACCGACCTCGTGCACGTCGCCTACAAGGGCGGCGCGCCCGCACTTACCGACCTGGTCGCCGGCCAGGTGCAGATCATGTTCGGAACCACGCCGGCCACACTGCCGCAGGTGAAAGCCGGCAAACTGCGCGCGCTCGGCGTCTCGGGCGCAAAGCGCTCGGCCGCCGCGCCTGAAGTGCCGACGATCGCCGAAGCCGGCGTGCCCGGTTTCGAGGTGCTCAACTGGTACGGGATCGTCGCGCCGGGCAAAACGCCGGCAGCCATCGTTCAGAAGCTCAACCGCGATCTGCTGGCGGTGCTCCAATCGCCGCAGATGATAGAGTCGCTGAGCGCCCAGGGACTGGAAGCCGCCGCCCGCTCGCCAGAACAATTCGGAGCGTTCATAAAATCCGAGATCGCCAAATACGCCAAAGTGATCAAGGCGGCGAACATTCGCGCTGAATGATTACGTTGTTGGAAGTTCGTCACACCGGCGTACGCCGGAATGACGATCTAAGACGGCAGCGTAAGGTAGTGCACTGAAAAAAGATTGCCGCCGTCGGTCCAGCATTGAACCGGCTCGAAACCGGCGGCTTGCGCGAGTTCCTGGAATTCGGCCACCGAGTATTTGTACGAGTTCTCGGTATGTATGGTCTCCCGCGCCCGGAACTCAAAACTCTTTCCATTAACCGTCACCCGCTGGCCGCGTACGCTTTCGAGATGCATCTCGATGCGACCGCGCCCCGGAAGGTAGAAAGCGCGATGGCGGAATCCTGACAGATCGAAATCCGCCCCCAGCTCGCGGTTGAACCGCGTGAGCAGATTCAGATTGAACGCCGCAGTCACGCCCTGCGCGTCGTTGTAGGCGGCATCGAGCAACGCCGGATCTTTCTTGAGATCGACGCCTATCAGCGCGCCACCGCCGGCGCCGAGCAGTGGCGCCCACCATGCGAGAAATGCGCGCGCCTCGGCGGGAGTGAAATTGCCGATGGTCGAACCCGGGAAATAGAGTACCCGGCGGCGCGCGCGTTCCAGTCCTGCAACCGGCAGCGCGACCGGCTTCCCGAAATCCGCGCGCAATGCGGCAATCTTCATTCCCGGAAACGATAGCGCAAGCACTCCGCAGGACGATTCGAGTTGCTCGCGCGCAATATCAATCGGGACAAATATTTCGGGACACAGCGCCTCGAGCAACAAACGCGTCTTTTCGCTGTTGCCGCAACCGATCTCGATCAACGCACAATCCGGTCCGAGCCTGGCGGCCATGGCAGGCGCATGCAACCGCATGATCGCAAGTTCGGTGCGCGTCGGGTAATACTCGGGTAAGCCGCAGACCGCCTCGAACAGCTCGCAGCCGCGGGCGTCGTAGAAATACTTCGGCGGGATTTGCTTCTGCGCCAGCGCCAAGCCGGCGATCACTTCATCGAGTATGCCGGCCTGGGTCGCCAGCAGGTCGTGGAAAGTAAAACCGGGCATCAGCCCACGCCGGGCTTGCGCCCGACATGGGTTTCAAGCCACTTCTTGATGCGATTGGCGTCGCCTACGCGGGTATTCTTGCCCCACGAATCGAGCAGCACGATGACCACCGGACGCGCGGCTATCCTTGCCTGCATAACCAGGCAACGCCCGGCTTCGCTGATATAACCCGTCTTGGACAAGCCGATCTCCCATGCCGAATTCTTGATCAGCCCGTTGGAATTTCGGAACTGCATGCTGCGTCCCGCTACGGTCTCGACCTCGTGCGCGGGAGTCGTCGTGAATTCACGGATTAGCGGATACTGGTAAGCGCCCCTGACCATTCTCACCAGGTCTTCCGCCGTCGAAACGTTTTCGCTTGACAGCCCGGTCGGGTCGACAAATCGCGTACTCCACATGCCAAGCTCCACCGCTTTACGGTTCATTGCGGCAACGAACGCGTCACTGCCGCCCGGAAATGCGCGGCTGAGCGAAGCAGCGGCACGGTTTTCCGACGACATCAACGCCAGCAGCAGCATATCGCGCCGGGCCAGTCCCGTGCCCGCCCGCAGCCGCGAGTTCGTATGCTTCAAAAGATCATAATCGGCGGCGTCTATGTATATGGTTTCCTCAAGCGGCAGGTTGGCGTCAAGCACCACCATCGAGGTCATCAACTTGGTGATCGACGCGATAGGCGTGACGCTTTGCGTGTTCTTGCCGTAAATTGCCTGCCCGTCGTTCAGATCAACGACCAGCGCGGCAGCCGACTTCAGAACAGGCATGCCCGCAGCCGTAAGTCCGGCGCTGTCGCTATTGGCGGGTTTGTGCTTGCGGACAGTAGTTTTAGCCGGCGATTTCGGCGCGTATTTGACCGTGACGCGCTGTTTGCCATCGGCAGCGTGCAACGGCGGCAATCCAAGCAGCCAAGCAGCCCCCAACGCGCAAATCAACCACCGCAAAGCTGACCGTTTCAGACCCATTTTTCTCCCCGCCTGTAAAACCATCTCGCCGGCAACGGACCCCGGCGGCAATAAAATAACAAAATTCAGCAGTTAAGGAAAGGTTTTTAACAGGTTATCGAGGATTTAATATGAGCTAACAGCGTAACTTAAGGGGCTTTATTCACTCAAAATATCACCTGCAACCCCAAAATCAGGCATTTCCCGGGCTTTACCGTCAACGCCGACGACCCAAAAAAATTCCGGCCAACGGGTTGCCCCGCCGGCCGGCAAGTGAGTCCGGGTTGATCGCCGCTTCAGCGGCAGCAATCTCCCTGCAACTCCGAGGAGGAATGTAGCTCCACCGGGCACTACTGCGGGCTACCATATCCGCACCCCGGTTTTGCCACGCTGGACAGATTAAAGCGCCAACCTTACGCCAAACTTACTTATTCACAATTGGAATACTGACCGCATCGAAAACAGCATTGACACCACCGGGTGCGCACCGCGCGCGCCGGCGCTTAACGCCGTGCGGGCACGGCGTCGGTCGTAATCCCGACGCTGCGCTCCAGCTCGCCGCTGGTCGCCAGAAAACGCAACTGCGCTTCGAACAGAGCCGCCACGAGATCGATGCGCGTCTGCTGCAGTTCGTAGCGGGAACGGGTTGAATCCAGCAATTCAAAAATAGAACTGCGCCCCAACCGATACGCATCCTCCGCCATCTGTTTGAGCAGCGGCAGGCGTGCTGAAGCATCTTCCTGGAAGCGTTGGAGCGCGGCCTGGCGCGCAGCGATCACGTTGGCGTAGCGTTCAAGATTCGTGGCGACCTCCGCTGTCGCCAGCTCCCGGCGGAGCGTCGCGGAGATGGCATCGGCCTCGGCCTTTGCCAGCGGACCGCGCCGGGTGTCGAGAACCGGAATCTCGACGCTCAAACCCAGGAAATTCGCCGAGCCGAACGGATCACTGGTCCACGCGCGGCCGGCGCTCACTGAGGGAACCGGCCAGCGCTCACGGCGCGCCAATTCGACGGTGCTTTTCGCCACCGTTTCGTCGCGAAGCGCCGTGATAGTCGCGGGGCTGGTGCCGGCGCGATCGCGTGGGCTATTGAGCATGTCTGCGCCGAGCACCAGGGGACGCAGGTCGCCGGACGCCCGTGGCCGCCAGTTTTGTATACCCAGCAACGCCGCCAGATTGCCGGCGCGGTCCGAACCATCGGCTTTCGCTTCCTCGAATTTGGTGCGGAAGCCGCCGAGTTCGATTTCGAGACGGGTCACGTCATAACGGCTCGCCATGCCGCTTGCCTCGCGGCCGGCAACAATATCGCGCAGCCGAACCAGTTCTTCGTTCGCCGTGGCGAACAACGCGGCCTTTTCCTGCGCCGCCAGCAGGGCCACGAACGCACTACCCGCCTCGGCGGCGAGAGAACTGGCGCCGGAGGCGACGCGCGCCCGGGCTGCCTCGATCTCGCGCTCCGCCTTCTCCACGCGCGCGGACCGCTGGCCGGCTATGAGCAACGGTAGCTCGACCGTGGTTTGCTCCTGGCGGCTACCCTCGAATTGCGTCGCCTGCCCGCCGCTCGGCCGGTAGCGCCCGTAACTCACGGTCGGATTCGGATACGTGCCTGCCGTAATGCGATTCGCCTCGGCTCCAGCTACGGCCTGGCGTTCGACGGACAACCGCGGACTCACGTCGCGCACAAGACGCAGCACCGCCGGCAAATCCACGACGTCCGGCACCGGCGTGCTCTCCTGCGCGCGGGCCGGCGCAAGCCCCAAGGACAAAATCGTAAGCACCGTGACTGAGAATCTGCAATCCATTGGTTTCAGGCGTCTGCTTCTTCCGGGGTAATTAGCTGCCGCGGCGTAATCACACTGTACAGGACGGGAAGAACGAAAAGGGCCACGATCAGCGTGGTAAGCATGCCGCCCACCACTACCAGGGCGAAGGGGCGCTGCGTTTCACTGCCTACACCGGTTGACAGCGCCATCGGCAACAGACCGACGAGAGCCAGCAAAGAGGCCATGAGTACCGGGCGCAGCCGCTCGCTCGCGCCTTGTATCAGTGCGGGCATCAGCGCCTCACCGTTGCGCCGCCGTGCTTCCGCCGCGCTCAGCACCAATACACCCATCAACGAAACCTGGCCCAGCAGCGCGATGAATCCAACCGCTGCGCTTACCGACAGCGGCACGCCGGCCACCAGCAGGGCGAATACGCCGCCGGTGAGCGCGAACGGGACGGTCAGCAGGATCGCAAGAGAACTGCGTCCCGAATTCATCGCCGCATACAACAGTCCAAGCACCATCAGCACGGCCAGGGGGACCACGATCTTGAGACGGGCGACCGCCCGTCGCTGGTTCTCGAACTCGCCGCCCCAGACGAAGTAATGGCCTTCGGGCGGTTGCACGCTTCGGCTTACGGTAGCGATGGCATCTTTGACCACCGAGCCCATGTCCCGCCCGTCGATGTTGAATTTCAAAGCGAGGTAACGGCTGTTGCCTTCGCGGTTGATCGATGCCAGGCCGGTGGTGACCTGCAGGGTGGCGAGATCACGCAGCGGAATGCGGGCGCCGGACTCGGCAACTACCGTAATGGCGCCGATCTTTTCGGGGTCATCGCGTATCTCCAGCGGCAATATCAACCGCAATGGCACCGGGCGCTCCCCCTCCCACATGGTGGTCACGACCCGTCCGGCCAACGCAGTTTGCAGGGTGCGCTGCGCGTCTTCCATGGCGATGCCGGCGCGGGCCAGCGCCTGACGGTCGAAGCGCACCTGCAATTGCGGCGTCGAGGCGTCCCGGTAGAGATCGAGGTCCACGATGCCCGGCACGCTCTTCAGCGCCTCCTTGGCCTGCTCCAGTGTGGTGCGCATCCGGGCGAGATCGGAGCCGAATATCTTAAGCACCACTTTGCCGCGCACGCCGCTGACGGCCTCCTCGACGTTGTCCTTCATCGGCTGCGAGAAGTTATAGCGCACGCCGGGGATTTCGGTCAGCGAGGCGCGCATCTCATGGATCAGGCGCTTCTTATCAAAGCCCGAACGCCATTCGCGCTTTGGCTTTAGACGAATGAAGGTCTCGCTCATATTGATGCCCTCGTTGTCGGTGCCGTCCTCGGGACGGCCCTGCTCGCTCATGGTTTTTCTGACCTCGGGAAAGGTCAGTATCCGGCGGCGGACTTCGAGCAGGATATCCTGCCCCTTTTCCAGCGCGATGCTGGGGGGCATCTCGACAAACAGCTGGATGTCGCCTTCGTCGAGTTCGGGCAGGAACTCGGTGCCGAGACGAGTAAGAGTCAGCGCCCCGACCGCGAGCAGGACAAACGCCGCAGCGAAGACGGTCGCCCGGCGGTCGAGCACCCATGACAAAGATCGCCGATAGCGCTCGCGCAGCCACTCGATCCAGGCCGGTTCATGAAGCTGGGCGTCCCGCGGCCGAAACAACGCCGCGCACACCGCCGGGACCAGCGTGAGCGCAAACACCAATGCACCGATCAAGGCAAAGGAATAAGTGAGCGCCAGAGGACGGAAAATTCGTCCCTCGACCGATTCCAGCGTGAATACCGGTATCAGCGCGGCAATAATGATCAGCATGGCGTAAAGCGTGGGACGCCCCACGTCCACCGCCGAAATCACCACCAGCCGCAGCACGCCGCGCCGGTCGGCGGGCGGATCGTGGCGCAACGCATGAATAACGTTTTCCACCAACACGACGGCGCCATCGACCAGGATGCCGAAATCGATGGCGCCCATCGAAATCAGGTTGGCCGGGAGGCCCAGCGCAGAAAGGCCGATGAAAGCCACCAGCAGCGACAGCGGTATGACCACGGCCACCGCCACCGAGCCCGCAACGCTGCGCAGGAACAACCACACCACGGTGACCACCAGGAGAAAACCCGTCAGAAGATTTTCGTGGACCGTCGACAGGGTCAGCCCGACGAGATCGCTGCGGTCATAGTACATTTCAATGCTCATGCCTTTGGGCAGGACGGTTTCGTTCAGCTCGCGCACCTTGGCATGGATGCCATCCAGCACCACGGACGGGTTCTGGCCGCGCCGCATCCACACGAAGCTCTCGACACCTTCCTTTTCGAGGCCAACGCCGACCGCGCCGCGCCGCGGCGTGTAGGACTGCACCACGCTGGAAATATCGCCGACCGTTACCGCGGTTCCATCTTTGCTCTTGAGCACGACGCGTTTTATGTCCTCGGGCGATTCGAGGTAACCGATGCCGCGCACCGTAAATTCCTGGTCGCCGTTGCGCAGAAAGCCGCCGCCGACGTTCAGATTGGATTTCGCGAGCGCCTGCTCGACATCGGTGAGCGTCAAACCCAGGGCGAACAGCCGCGCGGCGTCGACCCGGACGTGCATCTCCTTCAGGAAGCCCCCGAACGGCACGATGTCGGCGACTCCCGGCACCTGGCGCAGTACGCGCACGACGTTCCATTGCATCTCGGAGCGCAGCTGGTAGAGGTCGTGACGATCGCTCACCAGCCGGAACTGGTACACCTCACCCAGCGGCGTGGCATTGGGCGCAAGTTCGGGCGTCACCCCGGGAGGCAACTCGGCGGCGGCAACCCGCTGCAAGGCGACGGTCCGCGCCGGAAAGCTGGCCGTATCATCCGAAAATGTCATCGTGATCAGCGACAGGCCGAAAAGGCTTTCGCTGCGCATCAATGTCATGCCCGGAGTACCATTCAACTCGCGCTCGAGCGGAACCGTGATGCGGCGCTCGATCTCCTCCGGCGCATTGCCCGGGAACTGCGTGATCACCGTGACTTGGGTATTGGTAACGTCCGGGTATGCCTCGATCGGCGTGTCGAGGTAGGCGTGCACTCCGAAGGCCGCCACGACCAGCGTGGCGAAAAGCGCCGCGTGGCGGCGGTGAACGCACGTTTCAATCAACAGGTGCAGCATGATCAGAGCAACTGTTCGGCCTGGGTATCGAGCAGCAAGGCGCCGCGCACCACCACCTTGTCGCCCGCCACGAGTCCCTGCAAAATTATTACCCGCCCGTCGCGGTTGTGGCCCGTCTGCACGTCTCTGGCTTCATAGGTGCCGTCGGGCCGTGCCACGTAAACCACCCGGCGTTTGCCGTCCTTGATCAGCACCGCCGAAACCGGGACCGCAATTCCTTTCTCAGCACGCACCCGCAAGGCGACTTGGGCGAGCATGCCGGCCCGCAGGCCATCGATACGCTTGGCCAGCGAAAAATACACTTGCGTGCGACGCGACTCCGGGTCTACGCGCGGATTGAAATTCTCGACGCGTGCCGTGATGCTCGCCGCCAGCGCCGGCAGTTCGACCTCCGCATTCTGGCCGACGACAACGCGGCCCAAATCGCTGTCCGGCACCTGCGCCACCACCTGCAGTTGCGATGGATCGCCCAGCTCCAGCAGTGCTTCGCCGCCTGGCGCTACCGTGGCGCCGGCCGCCACGCGTATCGACATCACTACGCCGTTCGATGGCGCTCTCACCGTAACCTGGATGCCCTGGCCCGTTCCGATTAACGTACCGGCCTGCCGGGCGCGTTCATGCTCGGTGCGGGCTTCCTTCAGGCGCGCTTCGGCCTCCTGTCGCTCAACCTCAAGGCCGACGCCTTTTTCGATCATCTCGACATTGCGCCGGTAGACGCTTTCGGCAACGGCCAGCCGGGTGGCTGACTGATCCAGGGTAGCGCGCGCAGCTGACGCTTCGGCGCTGTCGATTGTCACGAGCGGCGCGCCGGCCTTGACCACCTCGCCAGCACGAACCAGCAACGCGACCACGCGTCCCGCGACCGTGGCGCCAACCGCAGACTGCGCCTGCGGACGGAACGTCACGCGGCCCGGCAACATGAGCACATCGTACGCATTGGAAGCACCGACCTCTTCGATCGTGAGGAACTGTTTTTGCACGGCCGGTATCTGAACCGATTTGGCGGAAGCATCCGGCGCGGAAACGGATTTTGATGGCGCGTCCGGCGGGGCGCTTTTTCCGCATCCGGTCACCAACACCGTGAGCAAGATCAGCGCAATGAATACTTTATGTCGATGCATGATGGAGCTTCAAGGGTATCAATGTTAGTTTAACGCGCGCTGCGCAAGCTGCATCTCACGGCGGCGTTCACCAAAAAAATCTCCGCCTGGCACAGCGTAAGCTGCCCCAGGTCGGAGTTTAAAGAGGCCAGGCCGGACTGCCGGTTCAGCTCCAGCAGCCGCAGCATTAAGGCCCCCGAGGAGGAAATCACAAGCAAACGTACGCAAACCTGACAACATCACTTTGTGACATTCCGGAATAGCATAGCTGCGACATTCCGTGCTGCCGCAAGATGACTGGTGGACATTAGCAATCCATTCTTACGTGTACCTTACATGACGGTAAGCCGTTCATCGGGAATGCGAAATCTACCATGCCGCGCACGCCTTGCCGCTGCGTTACACTATGGGCTTTTAATCGTTTACGATTCACGGACTTACATGCGTGTACTTATCGTTGAGGACGATCCGGTGCTGGCCGATGGACTGACGCGTTCGCTGCGGCAGTCCGATTTTGCGATCGACTGCGTGCAGGACGGCGAGCAGGCCGATCATGTGCTGGCCACGCAAGTCTACGACCTGGTGATACTCGATCTCGGCCTGCCTAAACTGGACGGCTTCGAGGTACTCAAGCGGCTGCGGCGGCGCGGCGCCACGGTGCCGGTGCTGGTTCTGACCGCGCGCGACGCACTGGCCGACCGCGTCAAAGGGCTGGATCTCGGCGCCGATGATTATCTGACCAAGCCGTTTGACCTGCCTGAACTCGAAGCACGCATGCGCGCGCTGATCCGCCGGGGCCAGTCGGGCGGAGGATCGTTGCTGACCCATGGCCAGCTAACTCTCGACACCAGCGGCCGGCGAGCAACGCTGGCGGGCGTGCCGCTTGAGCTCTCGGCGCGCGAACTCGGAGTGCTGGAAGTGCTGATGCTGCGCAGTGGCCGCGTGGTCAACAAGGAACAACTGGCGGAACAGCTCTACGGCTGGGAAGAAGAAGTCGGCAGCAATGCAATCGAAGTCTACGTGCATCGGCTGCGCAAAAAACTGGAGCCCGCCGGCGTCGCCATCCGCACTATCCGCGGCCTGGGTTACCTGCTCGAGAAGGACGCATGAACGCCGTCGCCAGCGAGCCGGCGCCCGAGGCAAGACCCGAAAAAGCGACGCTGCGACACCAGTTGCTGATCTCGCTGCTTGCGCCGTTTGTGCTGGTCACGGTGGTAAGCGCGGTGGTCAGTTACTACTATGCGTTCAACTTCGCGACTGTCGCCTACGACTATGCTTTGTTCGATTCCGCACTCGATATCAGCCGCCAGACCCGTATTGTCGATGGCCAGTTGCGCATCGACCTGCCGCGCGCCGCTCTGGACATGCTCGAATCCGACAAGCACGACCGCATTTACTACATGGTCAATGATGCCAAGGGTGCGTTCGTAAACGGACACCGGGGAATTCCGCTGCCGCCGGAAGAAGCGCCACCCGGCAAGCCGATCTATTACGACGGCGTATATCGTGGCAGTCCGGTACGAATATCCGCGCTTTATTCGCAGGTAACGGGGGCGCCCGGCGAAGACCCGATTCTGGTGCTGGTTGGCGAAACACTCAACAAGCGCCGCACTCTTGCCACCGAAATCCTGCTTGGCATGCTGTTGCCGGAGCTGCTGCTGATCGTGCTGATCGGGGCGCTGATCTGGTACGGCGTCGAACGCGGCTTAAGACCGCTCGTCGCACTGCAGCGGGAGATCGGCAATCGCTCGCACCGCGACTTAAGCCCGCTGCCGGAGCAGAACGTCCCGGGTGAATTACGGTCGTTGGTGCATGCGATGAATGGCCTGCTCGCGCGACTCTCGGAGGCGTTGTCCGCGCAACAACGCTTCATCGCGGATGCCGCGCACCAGTTGCGCACGCCGCTCGCCGGTCTCAAAACCCAGACCGAGCTCGCGCTGCGGCAAAAAGAAATCGATGAAGTTCGCCATACGCTGCAGCAGCTCAATACCGCCACCGGCCAAACCACGCACCTGGTCAATCAGCTGCTGTCGCTGGCACGCGCCGAACCGGGCGCCAATCGCGCCCAGGCGCTGCAACCAATCAACCTTCGCGATTTTGCCCGCGACACCACAACCGAATGGGTGCCGCATGCGATTGCACGCAACATCGACCTCGGCTTCGGCGACGGCGCGCCGGCCGCCGCCATTATAGACGGCGATACTCTGCTGATCAGAGAAATGCTGGGTAATCTGCTTGATAATGCCACGCGCTATACGCAGCCCGGCGGCCAGGTCACGGTACGCGTCACCGCGGATCGCGCCAACGTGCTGCTTAGCATTGAAGACAACGGGCCAGGCATACCGCCCAACGAGCGCGAGCGCGTATTCGAGCGCTTTCACCGCGTACTCGGCAGCGGCGCCGAAGGCTGTGGACTGGGTCTTGCGATCGTGCGCGAAATTGCGCACAGCCACAATGCAGAAATCCGCCTCGGTCCCGGCGCGAGCGGCATGGGCACGCTGGTAACGGTGGTGTTTCCGCCAGCCGCTTGATGTCGAGCGTTACCGCAAACCGGTATAGCGGGCCAGCGATACTCCTGCACTGGCTGATCTTTGCGCTGATCGCGTGCGGTTTCACGCTCGCCGTGTACATGGTCGAACTGCCGCTGTCGCCGCAGAAACTCAAGTATTTCTCGTGGCACAAGTGGATCGGCGTTACGGTGTTCCTGCTCGCGGTCGCGCGCCTGGCGTGGCGCATGGCGCATCCCGCGCCGGCGCTGCCGGAATCGCTGCCGGCATGGCAACGCCGCGCCGCGGCGATCACTCACGCGGTCCTCTACGCACTGATACTGGTGATTCCGCTGACCGGCTGGACATACAGCTCAGCCGCGGGCGTGCCGACGGTCTATTTCGGCATGGTGCAACTGCCGGATCTGCTCGCCAAGGACAAGGCGCTGGCGGAGCAGTTGAAGCTGGTTCACATCACCCTGAACTACACCCTGCTCACCCTCGTCATCATCCACGCCGCGGCGGCGCTCAAGCACCATTTCGTCGATCGCGACGAAGTGCTCGCTCGCATGCTGCCTTTCGTCAAATCGCACGGAGAACAGTAGCAATGCGCACTCTTCCGCTGCCGTTATGCTGGTTAGGCGGCGTCTTGCTGCTGACGGCGATACCCGCCACCGCACAAACGGTGCTTTACGACAAAAGCCGCATCAGCTGCGTGTCGCGGCAGGAGAACGTACCGGTCGAAGCTCAGTTCCGGAAATTTACGGCGCAGATCGCGTTCGACCCCACCAAACCCGAAGCAGGCAAGGCGCAAATCGAAATCGACGTCGGCAGTTTCGATATCGACAACGCCGAAGTCAACGATATGGCCAAGGACAGGGACTGGTTCAACGCGCGCGCCTTTCCCAGGGCGACGTTCGTGTCTTCGGGCATACGCGCGCTGGGCAGCGGCCGGTTCGAAGTGCGTGGACCACTCACCATCAAAGGCAAGACCCTGGAAACGGTTGCAACGTTCACCTACACGGCGGACGCGGCAGGCGGCGTGTTCGACGGCGCATTTTCGATCAAGCGTCTGCAATATAATATCGGCGAGGGCGTCTGGAAGGACACTGGCGCCGTCGCCGACGACGTGCTGATCAAGTTTCGAATTACCGTGGCCGCCGCCAGGCCGGCTGCGAAAAAATAGCTGGGGGAGACATGTACCGCAACACCGCAGTCCTGATTGCCACGCTGGCGACCATTGCCCAGGCCGCCGCCGCGCCGGAGTCGTACACCGCCGACCCCGCACACACGTTTCCGAGTTTCGAGGTGTCACACGGCGGCGGATTGACGATTTCGCGCGGCCTGTTTCTGAAAAGCACCGGCAAAATCGTCCTCGACCGCGCGGCGCAAAGCGGCAGCATGGAAATCGTCGTCGATACGTCTTCAATCACGACCGGCCACATGCAGCGCGACAACATCGTGCGCGGCTGGTTCAAGACCGACCAGTTTCCGAACATGGTCTACAGTTCCAGAAACCTCAGATTCTCGGGCGATAATCTGGTGGGTGCGGAGGGCGAACTCAGCATGCTCGGCGTCACCAGGCCGGTCGCGCTCGTAATCACATCTTTCAAGTGCCGGCCACATCCAGTCAACAAGAAGGATCAATGCGGCGCCGACGGCACCGCCCAGATCAAGCGCAGCGAGTTCGGGATGAGCGGCATGACCAGCAGCGCGGGCGACGACATCAAGATTCTGTTCCAGATCGAAGCATATAAGGACTAATCGCAGGCCGTCTGGTCGCCCGGCAGATTGTGCCGCCAGTTCGTTTGGTAATCGCTCACGCTTTCGAGAAATGCAATCAAATCGCCCGACTCCTGCGCCGTCAGCCCGAGCGGTTTCAGGATCTTCTCGCCGTGCCGGCGGGAGCGCGCACACCGTCCCGATTTTGCGAGAATATTTCTCCAGATCAACATTTTGCGCAGGCCGGACGGTGAGCAACCGGCCACTGCGGTAGCATTATTCCGGACAGTCGGGTATCGTAGCCGGCACCCCATAAACCAATCACCCACGGGAGGTCACATGATCACTTCAACAAGAATGCAGCACATCCTGGGCGCCTGCACGCTCGCCCTGTTTGCGCTATCGGCAACGGCGCAGGATAGGCCGGGGTACGGCACGCCGGTAACCGTCGCCCAGGCGAAGAAGATCGCCGCAGGTGTGGTGGCGGAATGCCAGGCCAACAAATGGAATGTCGCCGTTGCGGTCGTGGATACAGCTGGCATCCTCGTCTATTTCGAGCGCATCGATGACACGCAAACCGCCAGCATTAAAATCGCCATCATGAAGGCGAAAGCCGCGGCTACGTATCGGCGCCCTACCCGTGCGTTTCTGGACGCGATCAATAAAACGGGCCCGGCAACCATGACGCTGCCCGGCGTCGTGGCCTCGCCAGGCGGAGTGCCTATCATGGTTGGCGGCAAGGTCATAGGCGCGGTCGGGGTCAGCGGCGTGACCGGCGATCAGGATGAGCAGTGCGCGAAGGCCGGTGCTGCGGCAATGTAATCGCTCCTGTCACCAAAAAAAACGGGGCCCGGTCGGCCCCGTTTTTTTATCGGGCGGCCGCTGCCAACTCGCCCCTAAGTTCAGTCCCGCCACGTCCGGCTTCTTCCTCCTGCTGCTGAAGCGCCCACATCTCGGCATAAGCGCCAGCGCATTCGAGGAGTGCGCGGTGCGTGCCGCGCTCGACGATGCGGCCGCCGTCCATGACAAGAATCTGGTCGGCGTCCATCACCGTCGACAGGCGGTGGGCTATCACCAGCGTGGTATGACCCTCCGCGATGCGCATGAGTTCGGCCTGGATCGCCTGCTCGGTCGCCGAGTCGAGCGCCGAGGTCGCCTCGTCGAAAATCATGATGCGCGGGTTCTTGAGGATGGCGCGCGCGATCGCGACGCGCTGCTTCTCGCCGCCGGAGAGCTTGAGCCCACGCTCGCCGACGCGCGCTTCGTAGCCGTCGGGCAGGCTCGCGATGAAATCGTGGATGTGCGCCGCCTGCGCCGCGGCGATAACCTCGTCGCGCGCCGCCTCGGGACGGCCATACTGGATATTGTAGAAGATCGTGTCGTTGAACAGCACGGTGTCCTGCGGCACGATGCCGATCGCACCGCGCAGGCTAATCTGCTGCAGGTCGCGGATGTCGGTGCCATTGATGGTGATGCGGCCGCCACCAACGTCATAAAAACGATACAGCAACCGCGCCAGCGTCGACTTGCCCGCGCCGCTGTGGCCCACCACCGCGACCTTGGCGCCGGCCGGGATTTCGAAGCTGACGTCGAACAGGATGCGGCGCTTGGGATCGTAGCTGAATTCGACGCCCTCAAAACGGATTGCGGCGCTTGCCGCGGACAATGGCACCGCGCCCGGCCGGTCCTGAATTTCGCGGTTCTGCTCGAGCAGCCGGAACATGCGGTCCATATCGGCCAGCGACTGCTTGATTTCGCGGTAGACCATGCCGAGAAAATTGAGCGGTATGTAAAGCTGAATCAGCAAACCGTTGACCAATACCAGGTCGCCGAGCGTGAGCGCCTTGGCCACCACGCCCTGCGCGGCAAGTATCATCAGCAGCGTGACCGCGACCGCGATGATGCAGCTCTGCCCGATATTGAGCAGCCCGAGCGAGGCCTCGGCCTTGACTGCCGCGGTTTCGTACTTGCGCAGGTTTTCGTCGTAACGCCCCGCCTCGTATTCCTCGTTGTTGAAATACTTGACCGTTTCGTAATTGAGCAGGCTGTCAATCGCGCGGGTGCTGGCCTTGGAATCGAGCTCGTTGGCGTTGCGCCTGATGTCCATGCGCCACTCGGTGATCAATATCGTAAACACCAGGTACACCGCCACCGCGCCAAAGGTGACCGCAGCGAAGCGCCAGTCGAACTTGGTGAGCAGGATCAACGCGACGAGGCTGAATTCGAGAATCACCGGCAGGATCGAGAACAGCATGTAGGACAACAGCGTGCCGATGCCGCGGGTGCCGCGCTCGATGTCGCGCGATACGCCGCCGGTCTGGCGCTCGAGATGGAAGCGCAGCGACAGGCTGTGCAGATGACGGAACACCGTCAACGCGATGCGCCTCACCGCTCGCTGAGTAACTCGCACGAAGACCACGTCGCGCAACTCGGCAAAAAGCGTCGTCGACAATCTAAGCGCGCCGTAGGCCACCAGCAATGCGAACGGCATTACCAGCACCGCCTGCGTCGGATCGAGCCCGTCTACGACTTCTTTCAAAACCAGCGGCACGCCGACGTTTGCGAGCTTGGCGCTGATTAGAAACATCATCGCAATGACTACCCTGCCCCTGAATTCCCAGACATACGGCAACACCAGGCGCACCGTGCGCCATTCATTGCGCCGCGGGGCGCCCGGCTGCTGCGGTTCGCTAACCGAGGACGAATGATGATGAAGGGCCATGGACAGGATGTGCGGCTGGGCGCAAGCAATTCAAGTATGTTTGTTACCGCCGCGTCATTGCGGCAGGGCCGGTGCCGACACGCGTGCGGAGTAGCGGAATATTCAATGCTAACACGCCGCCATCGCTGGCCTGCCGCGCTTCGCGCGTCACTTGAATTCCTCCGCGCGTCCGTACGACGACCAGCCGCTCAAAAACCGCACCAGCCCGTAGCATATCCACGTCATTATCCGCATCGGCGGCGAATGCGACAGCCGTCGCCAATTGGCGTGCTGGATCTGCCGGGCTCCGTTTTCGATCGCTTCTTTCAGGCTCAGCCGCAATTCGCCTGCAAATCCGGCATCGTTAATCACGACGTTGGCCTCGCGGGCCAGCAGCAGGCTCATCGGATCGATATTCGACGAGCCCACGGTCGCCCACCGGCTGTCGACCACCGCAACCTTGGCATGCAGGAAACTGCGGTGATACTCATGGATCTCGATTCCGGCGTCGAGAAAGTAGCCGTAAAGCGCGCGCGCGGCATAGTGCAGCAGCATGTACTCGACGCGCCCCTGCAGCAGCACCACCACGCGCACGCCGCGCGCTGCAGCCTCAATCAGCGCGCGGCGAAAGCTGCGTCCCGGGAAAAAATAAGCACAGGCGATCACGATTTCGGTTTTGGCGCGCGCAATCGCTTCGAGATAGGCGTTCTCAATGTCCTTGCGATGGCGGAAATTGTCGCGAATCACGAATGCCGCACGCTGCGTACCGCAGCGCGCAGCATGGATCGGTGTGGCCGGATTGCGCCAGCTCTGATGAAGCTGCGTCCACATCACCAGCGTCCACAGCCGTATCACCTCGGGATAGATATCCAAGAGCAGCGGACCCTCGATGCGCACCGCATAATCGAAGCGCGGTGGTTTCTGCCGCGGCGTATGCATGTCGTCGATGATGTTGATGCCGCCGACGAATGAGACCCCGGCATCGATCACCGCGATTTTGCGATGCAGCCGGCGCAGCCGTTCCCGGCGCAGTGTCCATGGCGAGATGTCCGGGCGATACACGAGGATCCGCACGCCGGCGCTGCGCATTTCCGTCAGCAGCTTGGTGTCAAAATCCTTGGAGCCGAAACCGTCGATCATCACGTTTACCGTGACCCCTCGCCCCGCCGCGCGCATCAGCGCCTGCGCTATACGCCGGCCGGTGACGTCGTTTGAGAAGATATAGGTTTCTAGATAAATCTCCTTTTGGGCTTTATCACACGCGGCTTCGAGCGCCGGAAAGTACTCGGTACCCGTACGCAGCAGCGTAACGCGATTGCCGGTAACAAACTTGCTCATATCCTGACGATGGTCGAGGTCAGTGCCGCATGATCGGAAATACGCGCCCACGGATGACCGTGATGAACGCGCGCCTGGGTGACGTTGAAGCCGCGTACATAAATTCGATCGAGCTGGAACACCGGCATTGCGGCCGGGAAGCTGCGCGCCGCATGGCCCTTCGTGATTTCGAATACTTCCCTCAATGCGAGCGCCCGTGCGAGCCCATGATGAGCATGGTGCGCCCAGTCGTTGAAATCCCCCGCCACGATCAGAGGGGCGTCATGTGGCACGAGGCGTTCGATGTTCAGCTGCAGCGCGCGCAGTTGCCGGCTGCGGTGATGTGCCATTAATCCCAGATGAACGCACACGCAATGCAGCGTTTCATTCCATCCCGGCACCTTGATCTCGCAATGCAGTAGCCCGCGGCTCTCGAAGCGATGCTCGGAAATATCCTCGTTGTCCCAACGCTCGATAGGGAAGCGGCTCAATATCGCATTGCCATGGTGACCGGCATCGTACACGGCGTTCTTGCCGTACGCGGAATCGGCCCAGATCGAGTCGGCCAGAAATTCGTGCTGCGGCTGCTCGGGCCAGTTATCAAAGCGGCGCGCGTGGCGTTTGTGACCGCCCTGCACCTCCTGCAGGAACACCAGATCGGCGTTGAGCGTACGAAGATGGTCGCGCATTTCGTGGATCACCAGGCGGCGTTTGAAAAACGAAAAACCCTTGTGGATATTATAGGTGGCGATATGCAGAGTATCGTTCATGGTGCGGAATGGAAGTTATCGCCGGACATCGCGGCACCGGCGTCGCCGGTATTGCGCGGCCGACCAAAGTGCACCGCGCCCGCCCGGTCGATGGCATCCGGGCGCGGTACGAGCGTATCAGGAACGCGAGAGTTTACTACGGAAAGCAGCGCGCGCAGCTCATCGCGCCAACGCAGCGCTAGCCAACCTCGAGCATGCGTTTGAGCGCTGTGCGCGCAAGATCTGCCTCGCGCCTCGGCACGCTGATCTGATTGACTACCTTGCCATCGACCAGATTTTCCAGCGTCCACGCCAGGTGCTGCGGGTCGATGCGCGCCATCGTCGAGCACATGCAAACGGTGGGCGCCATGAACTGCACGATCTTGCCCTGTGGCCTGAACTGCTCGGCGATGCGGTTGACGAGGTTTAATTCGGTGCCGACCAGCCAGCGGGTGTTGGGCTTGGACTCGGCGATGGTCTTGATTATGGCATCGGTCGAACCAACGTAATCCGACAACTTGCACACCTCGAAATTGCATTCGGGGTGCGAAATCACCATGCCCTCCGGATACTGATTCCGGAAATTCAGGACGTGTTGCGCCTGGAACATCTGGTGCACCGAGCAGTACCCTTTCCACAGCAATACCCTCGCCTTTCTGATCTGGTCAGGCGTAAGTCCGCCCAGCGGTTCGTCGAAATCCCACACCAGCATTTCGTCGGGCGGAATACCGATCATGTAGCCGCTCCAGCGGCCCAGGTGCTGATCGGGGAAAAACAATACTTTTGCGCGCCGCGCGAATGACCACTCCAGAGTCTGTCTCGCGTTGCTCGATGTGCAGACAATGCCGCCGTGTTCACCGCAAAACGCCTTGAGATCGGCCGCCGAGTTGATGTAGGTCACCGGCGTGATCGCCTCATCGGGATCGAGCACCTCGCCCAGCTCGCGCCACGCGCGCTCGACTTTGGCAAGGTTGGCCATGTCGGCCATCGAACACCCCGCATTCATGTCCGGCAGAATTACGGCCTGCTCGGGTTTCGTCAGAATATCGGCTACCTCCGCCATGAAATGCACGCCGCAGAACACGATGTAATCGGCGCTGGCCCGCGCCGCAAGCCGCGAGAGCCCGAGCGAATCGCCGGTCAGGTCCGCATGCCGGTAGACGTCGGCACGCTGGTAATGATGACCGAGAATCACCGCGCGCTTGCCGAGCGCCTCCTTGGCCGCGACGATGCGGCTCTGGCAGGCGTCGTCCTGCAACGGCCTGAAGCGGTCAAAAGCAATCGCGGCGGTTGGCATCGCGTCCTATCCTCGATCGAAGAGTTAAAACATTACCACAGTGTGACAATAAATCCACTACCGAGTTCGATCCACCCAAGTCCGTGTCTAGCGCAGGGTTATTGTGCTGCAGCGGCCGCTGCCAGTCCGTGCGGTAGCGCGCGTATGGCGTCGGCATTGCTCCATGAAAATACCTGGTCTGCCGCATCACGCCACGGCAGCCACACACACTGCAAATGCTCGCGCTCGGCGAGCGCAATCGGCAACACCTGCGGCACCTCAAGGCTGAACACATGCTCGGTGTTGTGCGTAACACCCGGCGCATAGCGGCTGCGCCAGCTTCTATAAATTTCGTATTGGTTCTGCTTGCGCCAGTCGATCAGTTTGAAACGGCTCGCGTCCAGCCCCGTTTCTTCGCCCACCTCGCGCTGCGCCGTTTGCGCGAGCGTCTCGCCGGGATGCTGGCTGCCGGTCACCGACTGCCAGAACCCGGGCCGGTCGGCACGCTCGAGCAGCAGCACCTGCAAGTCCGGCGTGTGGATCACCACCAGGACTGAAACCGGGATTTTGTATTGCGGTTCCACTATTGGTCGCGGCCACAGCGGGTTGGCGTGACAAGTAACGCCGCAAAGCGTGCGTTCAGGGCAATGCTCATTTCGGCCCTTTGCTTCCTTTGCGTCCTTCGCGTCCTTTGCGGCAACGCTTTAGGTTTTCTTGGCCTCGGCCTGCCGCAGCCGGATGTGCAATTCGCGCAGTTGCTGCTCGTCGACCGCGTTCGGCGCGCGCGTCAACAGGCACTGCGCGCGCTGCGTCTTTGGAAAAGCGATAACGTCGCGGATCGACTCCGCACCCGCCATCAGGGTCACGATGCGGTCGAGTCCGAACGCAACCCCCCCGTGCGGCGGCGCGCCATATTGCAACGCTTGCAGCAGAAAACCGAATTTGGCCTCGGCCTCCTCGGCGCTGATGTTGAGCGCGCGAAACACTTTCGACTGCACGTCCTGGCGGTGAATACGCACCGAGCCGCCGCCTATCTCCCAGCCGTTCAACACCATGTCGTGCGCTATGGCGCGCGCTTTGCCCGGATCGGTGTCCAGCAGTTGCTCGTGACCTTCGGCCGGCGAAGTAAATGGGTGGTGCATCGCATTCCAGCGCTTGGCTTCCTCGTCCCATTCGAACATCGGGAAATCGAGCACCCACAGCGGCCGCCAGCCAGTTTCCGCGTGGCCTTTTTCGTGGCCGATTTTCACCCGCAACGCGCCGAGCGCATCGTTGACAACCTTGGCCGTGCCGGCGCCGAAGAACATCAGATCGCCATCCTTGGCACCCGACCGTTCGACTACCGCCTTCAGCGCGTCATCTGACAGGTTTTTCACGATCGGCGACTGCATGCCGTCGCGGCCCTTGGCTATTTCGTTGAACTTGATATACGCAAGGCCTTTTGCACCGTAAACGCCGACGAATTCCGTGTAAGCATCGATTTCACCGCGCGAGAGTTCGCCGCCCCGCGGGACCAGCAAACCCGCAACACGTCCCCCGGGAGCGTTGGCAGGACCGGCGAAGACCTTGAACGAAACACCCTTCATCACATCGGTCAGTTCCGTAAACCTGAGCGGCACCCGCAGGTCCGGCTTGTCCGAACCATAGAGCGCCATTACTTCATCATACGGCAGGCGCGGAAATGGATTCGGCAAATCGACATCGAGCACGCTCTTGAATACGCTGCGCATCAGTTCTTCCACCAGCGCCGTGATTTCCTGCTGGTTCAGGAACGAGGTTTCGATATCGATCTGCGTGAATTCGGGCTGGCGGTCGGCCCGCAAGTCCTCGTCGCGAAAGCATTTGACGATCTGGTAGTAGCGGTCAAAGCCCGCGATCATCAGCAGCTGCTTGAACAACTGCGGCGACTGCGGCAACGCAAAGAACTCGCCCGGATGCACGCGGCTCGGCACCAGGTAGTCGCGCGCGCCCTCGGGCGTCGAGCGCGTCAGCATCGGCGTTTCGATATCGATGAAGCCGTGCTGGTCCAGAAAATTGCGCACCGCCATCGCCGTCCTGTAGCGCAATCTCAGGTTCTTCTGCATCTGCGGCCGGCGCAAATCGAGAAAGCGGTACTCAAGGCGCACCGTTTCCGACAAAGTGTCGTCATCCATCAGGAACGGGGGCGTCAGAGCGGGGTTGAGGATTTCAATTTCGCTCGCCAGCACCTCGATCTCGCCGCTCACCAGATTGGGGTTGACGGTACCCTGCGGCCGCTCGCGCACCTTGCCGGTGACTTTAAGCACGAATTCATTGCGCAATTTCTCCGCGGTCCGGAACGTCGCCGGATTGTCGGGATCGCACACCACCTGCAGCAGGCCTTCGCGATCGCGCAGGTCGATGAAAATCACGCCGCCGTGGTCGCGCCGGCGGTGCACCCAGCCAAACACGGTGACGGTTTGCTGCAGATGCTTACGGCTGATCAGACCGCAATATTCACTACGCATGATGGAAACCGGAATGGACTCGAATTGATGAAAACGGACGCCGCGCCGCGTCCGCGTTACTGATTAACTGCCTGCTGCCGCGCGACGTCTGGATTCGTCGGCGTCCTGCCGTTTCTGCGTCCGCCGCTGTCGGGCGAGACCACACCCATCGAGATGATGTACTTGAGCGCTTCATCCACGCTCATGTCGAGCACGATCACGTCGCTCTTCGGCATCATCAGAAAAAAACCGGACGTCGGATTCGGCGTGGTCGGCACGTAAACGCTCCAGTACTCGCCCTGCAGATGGTTGGCGACATCGCCGCCGGGCTGGCCGGTCAGGAATGCGATCGTCCATGAGCCTTCGCGCGGATACTGCACCAGCAGCGCCTTGCGAAAGGCGTGTCCACCCGACGTGAACAACGTGTCTGAAACCTGTTTGACGCTGTTGTAAATGGATTTGACCACAGGAATGCGGCCGAGCACGCCTTCCCAAAACCGCACCAGGTGCTGGCCAAGAAAGTTGGCGGCAACCAGCCCCGTGGCGAGCACCACCATCAGCGTCATTATCACGCCCATGCCGGGCACGTATATGCCGAGCCAGCTTTCGGTCCGGAACTGCTCGGGCAGCAGCAGCAACGTCTGGTCCATCGTGCTCACCAGCAGGTGCAGGACCCACAGCGTGATACCGAGCGGGACCCAGATCAGGAGCCCCGTAATGAAATACTTCTTCAACTGTAACCTCGCACTGACATCACAAATAACAGTTCACGCGCGTAACGCGCAACTACAATATCGTTGGCATATCCCGCTTTGCGCCCGCTACCGCGCGTCGAAACACCGAAAATCAATCAGGTGGATACGGGACTGGTGCCGGCGCCGGCTTTTGCAGTCGAAGCGGCCGCGTCGGTAGTTTTGGCGGGCGTTTCCGTTGCCGGCTTGGCATCTGCCTGCGGTGCCGGCTGGTCGCTCGCCTTAGTCGCTGGCGCATCTTCCGACTTTGCCGCCGCCGTACCTGCCGGTTGCGACTTGGGTTTGGCGCCGTTTTTGAAATCGGTCGCATACCAGCCGCTGCCCTTCAGATGAAATCCGGCGGCGGTCACCATTTTGCTGAAGCTCGGCTTGCCGCATTCGGGACAGTCGGTCAACGGCACAGCGCTCATTTTCTGCAGAAATTCCTGCTGAAACCCGCAGGCGCCGCAGCGATACTCGTAGATCGGCATAATTGTCCTCAAATTCAGAGCCTTGGATTATAGCGGAAAGCGCCGCGCACAGCGAGGTGCCGTGGGCAATCCGCGCCGAACAGGCCGGCGACGCTGCGACCGGCGCCTGGTGCGGCCGCGGCGTATCACGCTGGGGCATACCACACCGCCGCCTGGCGCAGCCCCAGCGCCGGCCCTAGCTTGATCCAAATCAACCAACGTCCGTGGATTCCGGCAATAATACAGATGCCTACTGGAATTTCGCCATTTTGCCGTCAGGGTGACGGTCAGCGGCGCACGGATGTGTGATAGCGCCCATTTCATTTCCTGCCCTCGCCGCATTCGACTACAGCCATGGAATACATCGAGAACCATACCTTCGACGAAATCAAGGTCGGGGATTCCGCAGGTTCGGTGCGCACGCTCAAGCTGGAAGACATCCAGTTGTTCGCTGCTATGTCCGGTGATATCAACCCGACCAGCCTCGACCCCGAGTACGCGAAGAGCAGCATGTTCCAGGAAGTCATTGCCCACGGCATGTGGGGCGGCGCGCTGATTTCGACGGTGCTCGGCACGCAACTGCCGGGGCCCGGGACGATTTACATCGACCAGACACTGCATTTCTCGCGGCCGGTGACTATCGGTGACACCGTCACGGTTACGGTCACGGTGACGGGCAAGTTCGAGCACCACCACCACGTGACGCTCGATTGCCAGTGCGTAAATCAGAACGGCATGGTGGTGATATTCGGTACGGCGGAAGTGATGGCGCCAACCGAAAAAGTCAGGCGGCCGCGCATTGCTGTGCCGGAATTTCGGGTCACCGACAAGACCTCGCAGTACCGCCGCCTGATCGCGATGGCCGCGGACCCCGAACCGATACTGATGGCGGTGGTGCATCCGTGCGACCGCGACTCGCTGCTCGGCGCCATCGAAGCGGCCAAGGCCAATCTGATCGTGCCGATCCTGATCGGCCCGCATGCGAAGATTCAGGCCGTAGCCCGGGCCGAGGAAATCGATCTGAGTTCCTACAAAATCATCGACGCTGCGCACAGCCACGCCGCCGCCAATATTGCGGTGGCGATGGCGCGCGAAGGCGCGGTCAAAGCCTTGATGAAGGGCAGCCTGCACACCGACGAGTTGATGGAGGAAGTGGTCAGGGCCGACACCGGGTTGCGCACGTCACGCCGCATCAGCCATGTATTCATCATGGATGTACCGACGTATCCACGCATGTTGCTCATCACCGACGCTGCCATCAACATTAACCCGACCCTCGACGAAAAAGTTCACATTGTTCAAAACGCGATCGATCTGGCCCACGTGTTGCAAGTGAGCGAGCCCAAGGTCGCGATCCTGGCCGCGGTGGAAACGGTAATGTCCAGGCAACGTTCGACGCTCGATGCGGCTGCGTTGTGCAAAATGGCCGACCGCGGCCAGATCACCGGCGGCGTGCTTGACGGGCCGCTCGCATTCGACAATGCCGTTTCCATCGTCGCCGCGAAGACCAAAGGGATCAAGTCAGTGGTCGCCGGCCGCGCGGACATCCTGGTGGTCCCCGACCTCGAAGCAGGCAACATGCTCGCCAAACAACTCGAATATCTGGCCGACGCGCAGGCCGCAGCCATAGTGCTAGGCGCAACCGTTCCCATCGTGCTGACCAGTCGCGCCGACACCGTGCAGACGCGTCTTGCCTCGTGCGCAGTGGCGCTGTTGCTGGCGCATGGCAGGAAAGCAGCCTTGTGAATGACGCAATCCTCGTCATCAACGCCGGTTCCTCCAGCATCAAGTTCGCCCTTTACACGGCCGGCGAATCGCCCAGGCGCATTTTGCGCGGACTGCTCGACGGCCTCGGTTCCCAGCCACGCTTCAGCGCCAGTGACGCCGGCGGCAACGCGCTGGCGGGCGACCCGCTTGCCGGCGCACCCTCCGGGCTGACTCACGAGCAAGCGCTGGCGCGGCTGTTCGACTGGATAGCCCGTCAATACGCCGACACGCGGCTGATCGCAGCCGGGCATCGCGTAGTGCACGGCGGCGCAGAATTCGGTGAACCGGTTCTGGTTGACGATCCGGTAATTGCCCGGCTCGAGGCATTGGTGCCGCTCGCGCGCCTGCATCAGCCGCACAATCTGGCGGCAATCCGCGCGTTGGTAAAACTGCACCCGAAGTTGCCGCAGGTTGCGTGCTTCGATACCGCGTTTCACCGCACGCAACCCGCAATTGCGCAGGCTTTTGCCCTGCCCCGCGAAATCGAAGCAGCCGGGGTGAAACGTTACGGTTTTCACGGGCTGTCCTACCAATATATCGCCGGCATGCTGCCGGATCATCTCGGTGCCGCCGCGGACGGGCGCATCATCGTTGCCCACCTCGGCGCCGGCGCCAGCATGTGCGCGATGCGCAATCGCCGCAGCGTCGCCTCCACGATGGGATTTACTGTGATCGACGGTTTGATGATGGGCACGCGCACTGGCAGCCTGGACCCCGGCGTCGTGCTCTACCTGCTGCGCGAGCGCGGCATGAGCCTCGATCAGGTCGATGATCTGCTCTACCGGCGTTCGGGGCTCATCGGCGTCTCCGGCATCAGTTCCGATATGCGCGTGCTGCTCGCCAGCGCCGATCCGCGCGCGCGCGCGGCCATCGATCTTTTTGCCTACCGCGCCGGACGCGAAATCGGATCACTCGCCGCCGCGATCGGCGGACTCGATGCCATAGTCTTCACCGGTGGCATCGGCGAACACGCCGCGCCGGTGCGGGCGCTGATCTGTGAACATGCCGCATGGCTCGGCGTCGATCTGGATAGTGGCGCGAACCGCAGCCATGGGCCGCGCATAACTACCGCTGGCAGCCGCGTCTCGGCATGGGTAATTGCCACCGACGAAGAACAGGTGATTGCGCGGGAAGCGCGCCGCGCGCTGGCCAAACGGAAATAGCGCGAGAGCGCCGTGTACTGCGGCTAGAACGGGATATCGTCGTCCATATCTTCGAACGAGGCCCCACCGCCACCCTTCTTCGCCGCCGGTTTACCGCCGCCGCTTTCGGCCGCCGCGGCTTTCGGTTCGCGCGCCATGGCTTCGGAGCCGCCCGCACGGGAGCCCAGCATCTGCATGCGGTCGGCGACGATTTCCGTGGTGTAACGGTCGCGGCCTTCCTTGTCGGTCCATTTGCGCGTTTGCAGCCGCCCCTCGATGTAGACCTGCGAACCTTTCTTCAGGTATTCGCCGCAGATTTCCGCAAGTTTGCTGAACGTGGATATGCGGTGCCATTCGGTGCGCTCCTGCTGCTCGCCGCTTTTATCCTTCCATTTATCCGTGGTGGCAACGCTGAAATTGCAGACTGCGCCGCCATCGGGCAAATAACGCGATTCGGGGTCTTTGCCGAGGTTGCCGACCAATATCACCTTGTTCACTGATGCCATGAGTAATCTCCTTAAATCTCGCCTTCAATCAATCGTAACACGTGCTGCTCGTCGAAGCCTGCGGAGTCCACTATCAGATATGCGGTGCGCCCGCCGGCCGCGAGCTGTACCTCGCGCACCCCGGGCTGCGTTTCGAGACGCTCCATAAGCGCGCGCGCCTGCGCGCTGTCGAGCGCCGGAATCGTGTAAACCCGCGTCAGGACACGGCCGGGTTCCCGCATGCGAAACGCGACCAGCAGCCAAGCCGCAAGCAACACCGCATCGAAAATGAACACCCCGCGCGCGCCAAAGTGCTGGTACAGGAAGCCGCCGCTCGCGGCACCAACAAAGGTGCCGAAAAACTGGACGCTGCTGTAAATTCCGATTGCCGCCCCTTTGGCGCCGGGCGGCGCGAGCTTCGACGTCAACGACGGCAGCATCGCCTCGAGCACGTTAAATGCAATAAAGAAAATGAGCAGAAACACGGTGATTCCGCCGGTGCCCTGCAACAACCACGGCATCGAAATCTGTCCGAGCAGCAGCAGACCGACGGCGCCAACGAACACCGTTTTGACATGGCCACGCCGCTCGGCTATCAGGATCGCCGGCACCATCAACGCAAACGAGCCAAGCATGACGGGCAGATAGATCTGCCAGTGGCTATCGACCGGCAGCCCGGCGTCGCGCAGCGACAGCGGCACCACAATGAACATCGCCATCAATACGGAATGCAGCGCAAGGATGCCGAAGTTGAGGCGCGCGAGCTGCGGATCGCGCAGTACCTCCGCAAAACGCGGACTGGCGCGAACCGGCAGCCGCGAAGTATGCTCGGTCGCGTCGGGTATGACGCCGTAGACTACTCCGATCGCAAGCACGGCCAGCACGCCGGTGAGCGCGAATATTCCCGGCACCCCGATCAGATAGTTGAGCCACGGGCTTGCCACGAGCGACAGCGCGAATGTCAGACCGATGGTCGAGCCTATCAGCGCCATTGCCTTGGTGCGGTGCTCGTCGCGCGTAAGGTCCGCTGCCATCGCCATCACGGCTGCCGAGATCGCGCCGGCGCCCTGCAAAATACGGCCGAGGATCACGATATAAATGTCGTCCGCCAGC
>Ga0315281_10001467_pt1 | contig 34846 bp, 35 predicted proteins | sample YL17G07_0_MG_FD_204540 | JGI IMG/M metagenome (GOLD analysis project Ga0315281, IMG submission 204540) | Sediment microbial communities from Yellowstone Lake, YNP, Wyoming, USA - YL17G07_0 | ecosystem: Environmental > Aquatic > Freshwater > Lake > Sediment | place: USA: Wyoming | collected...
TCTTTTTCAAACAATAACCTACTTGCACCCAGGCGTTTATCGGCATAAAGCAAGGATAATTCTGACTTGCGGGAAGGGTTAGAAGTAACAAAAAACTGTACCCTATCTCTTAATGCTTTAAGATACCAAAGGGGGCTATCCGGCAATATTTTCCCCGGGTATGGTAAAACATAATCGATTTTAATTTCTACTTTTTGGTCAGTTCCTTCAGGTGTCGAGGTTGGTGAAGCAGAAAACGCAAACTTGGTTACATCCGAGCATCTTAATACTGAAATTGACAAAATGGCAAAGGCGAAGAAAAACGCAGTAAAAATTAGCGCAATCCTTTTAAGCATTTGGTAAGTATAATAGTACTTCGAGTACAAAATTAAGTCAAGCCTGCGGGGTCCAACTCTACCAAAATGCTCCTTGATACCCACTTTTGGGGAGAAGTCGTCTCAATGGATCAAAGGGGTTTATATGGAAACTTTAATTACCTAAAAAGTATGATCGGCCATTCCCAAAGAACATGAAGAAAGATTGAAGAAAAGATGTTTCTGGTCCTTGCAAAAACAAACGCAGACCCCATTCCAAATGCTGTCGTCAAAAAAAGATAAATAACTGCCCTTGATGCACTAAGTTTCCAAACAAACACCGCTATCGGAACATGAACGATCCCCCAGACAACACTTGTTAATATATTTGCAAGCCACTCATTTTTTAATACCCACCACAGCCGATTAAAAATATATCCCCTAAAGGATACTTCTTCCGACATCGCGGTTATAAAAGAAAGTCCAAGGGACGTCAAAATTGCGTTTTGCCCGATATTGGCCTGAAAATTAAATCCGCCGTATTTAACAAAGTTAATAAACACCGCCTCTATTGCAAAAATTGCCCCCAAACCGATACTAAAATACACAGCGGGGAAAAAATTCTTCAATGTTACACCAAGTGATGCGGGACTCAACCTTTCTTTTTTTAAAAAAATAATAAGTGGGGCCAACCAAATAATCGGCTTTAATATTGCTTCCTCTACATCTTCCGGTAATTTAAACATTAACCGGTAAAATCCCCAAACGACCAGTATAAATGAAGCATATATTGTTATGTGTTTTAAGGTTGTCTCTTTCGTAGTCTTATCTAACATCTTAGTTAATATTAGCAAGTTTTTTTGTTGCTTTCCTTCCTAACTCACATTCCTTGAAAGCATCTCCCATTGCATCCAACACTAATGATATTCTTTCCTTAGCCTCAACAAAAGTAACTGCATTTTTTTCATCAGGCAACCAGTGGAAAATTAAATTTCTTCCCATTTTCCAGGCATTCCAAAGCTTATTTGCCAAATCCTTGCCCCCACAAAAATTAGCCAATTTATCATAAACGCTTTCATTCCTATACTCTTTATCCAGAGAAGGGTTGAGGGCCTTGCCTATTCTAAAACGCTTTCCGTAAAACTCTTCACTTGAGATAAACTCCAAATCGAAAAAGAGCTTTTTAAGAAATCCTTCATAGGCTTTAGCCGCGGGGAAAACGACAAATGAGTAATCGGAAAACCGATATGGGTGAGTTTCAAATATTGATGACAGAAGCAAAGACTCCCTGACAAGTTCTTGTAGGTCTTTCTCCAAGTAATTCCACCAAGGCTTTTTTTCTATCGGGTCCACTATAACAATATAACAAACAGTGTAGCAGTTTAACTACTGGCGAGTCCAATTAATTTAGCAAAATATTTAGCTCAAAAATCTTAGAGAAATAAATGATAAATCATTCTTTTTGTCAGTTTATGCTTTATACTGGTAAAGAAAGATGATAAAAAAACTCTATTTAAAAATAAAAAACTATCTAAAAGGAGAACGGGAACGAAAAAAAGTGCAATTTTTTTCCGTGCTTATTGTTGGTTTTTTGTGGCTTTTCTGGGGCATCCCCCTCCCTACCAAACTTGCATCACCCGACTATCCCGTTTCGACAAAACTCTTCGACAGAAACGGTAAGCTCATATATGAGATTTATACCGAAAAACGTCGCTCTCCTATAAAACTGGCAGATCTACCCAGCTATATAAAAGATGCAACAATTTCAATCGAGGATAAAGAGTTTTATAAACACTATGGCTTTTCTCCCACAGGAATTGCGAGGGCAGCATATAATATTATATTTAAAAGAAAGCTCCAGGGGGGTTCTACTCTCACCCAGCAACTTGTGAAAAATGCCCTTCTTTCACCGGAAAGAACAATAAAAAGAAAAATAAGAGAGTTCGCGCTTACAATTTTTGTCGAAGGAATTTACAGCAAAGATCAAATTTTGGAAATGTACCTTAATCAAATTCCATATGGATCAACTGCGTATGGAATAGAGGCCGCAAGTGAGCTCTATTTTGCAAAAGATGCAAAAAACTTAACCCTAGCCGAGGCTACTCTATTAGCAGGACTCCCGCAAGCACCGTCAAAATTTTCACCCTTTGGGGCCCATCCGGAACTTGCAAAGGAGAGACAAAAAACAGTTTTAAGGCGTATGGTAGAAGATAAATACATAAACCAGGAGGAAGCTGATAAAGCCTTTGAAGAAAAATTAGTCTTTGCCCAAATAACCGCACCAAAAGCACCACATTTTGCGCTCTGGATTAAAGAACAACTGGCAGAAAAGTATGGAGAAAAAACAGTTGAACGAGGCGGTTTGAGGGTAATTACAACCTTAGATTTGGATTTACAAGAATTTGCACAAAACGCCGTTGCCACAGAGGTTGCCAAGCTAAAAAAACAAAAGGTTGGAAATGGAGCAGTATTGGTAACTCGGCCTAGAACGGGAGAGATATTGGCGATGGTCGGGTCGAAGGATTATTTTGCTGAAGATGAAGATGGAAAAGTCAACGTGATATTAGCCAACAGACAACCAGGATCCTCAATAAAACCAGTAAATTATGCTCTTGCTCTAAAAGACAAGAAAATAACTCCAGCTACGGCCCTAGCCGATGTTCCTACATGCTTTAGAGTTTCAGGTCAGCCTCTTTACTGCCCAGTAAATTACGATAGTACTTTCCATGGTTTAGTCCAAGCAAGATTTGCACTTGGCAACTCTTATAATGTACCTGCGGTCAGGGTTTTAGCGTTAAATGGAATCGAAAATTTTGTCAGTTTTGCAAACCAGATGGGCCTAACCACCATTTATGATCCAAAACAGTATGGTCTTTCCCTGACCCTAGGTGGCGGAGAAGTCAAACCATACGACATGGCTGTTGCTTTCGGTGTTTTTGCAAATCAAGGAATTAAACAGCCCCTTACTTCAATACTTAAAGTCAGCGATTGGAAAGGAAAGGTGTATCAAGAAACAAATATTAACGACGTTGAACTTAGTGGCGAAAGGGTTTTACCCCCCGATGTTACATTCCTCATTTCTCATATACTACTCGACAATAATGCAAGGTCTCAGGCCTTCGGTGAAAGTTCCTATCTAAATGTACAGGGACACCCCGAAGTTTCCGTAAAGACAGGAACAACCAATGACAGGCGCGATAATTGGACAATAGGTTATTCAGGCCTTGCTCTTGTGGTTTCCTGGGTCGGAAATAACAATAACACCCCAATGAGCGGGGCTGTATCCGGGGTTTCAGGTGCTTCTCCGATTTGGAATAAAGTAATAAAGGAAGTGTTAGATAAAGCTGAGGAGGGTAGCTATAACAAGGAAGAAGAGGGTCACGTATGGCCAAATGAGCCAGATCAAATTGTGGGGAAAAGCATATGCGCTACTACAGGTCTCCTTCCCCCGGGGGATGAGGCAAATCCCGGATGCGCAACCCGCTTTGAATACTTTTTAGAAGAAACCATCCCCAATAAAAACGAAGGCGAAAGACAAGACATCCCAATTGATAAAAATTCAAGACAGGTCGCCGCCCCCGATTTACCTCCCGAGTTTATTGAAATTCAGAACCATCCAGTATATTACGACCCCTTGGGCACTTTGTACTGTCTTGACTGCCCCATAGCGTCTTCGTCTGCCAGCATAAAATACCCACTATAACTAAGATGCTTGTCAGCCTCTCGGTTAAAGGTCAACTTTAAATAACCATAGCTATCTACAATTAGAAAGGGCAAGCTGCTACAATACGCCTGATGACAAAATCCTCAAGGAAAAGGTTTGATAATAAAACTGCCAAAAAAGGGAGGATAAAACCCATAATGATATTAAAGGATTTACTCGTCTTTCTTGGAAAGCCTTTTTATCACCTTCTCCGCTTTCTAATAATTATAATTCTCGCGCTCTTGTATTTGCTAGGACACTCAATTAATACCGCCCTATCCACTTTAAAGAGCGGAGGTCTTTTAAAATACTGCCATAGGTTCTGGGAAATAATTTTTAGCTCGACAAGAAAAATTCAAAAGAAGAAATTTAAACTACCTAAACTAAAATTTGCAAAAATCAGGCCTCTCAAGATACCTAAAATTAGAGCCTTACCCACATTTTTAAGTATTTATGTATTAAAACTGAAACTGAGGTTAGTCATATTTCGTAAAGATATTCTCCGCTTGCTAAGCAAAATAAGAATTAGATCAAAAATAGTTTTGTTTTTAACTCCTCTTTTAATCTTGCTTTTCTGTTTTTGGTTTTATATCCTCCGCGGGCTTCCTTCCCCCAAACAGCTTCTTACAAGAAAACAGGAAGTATCAACAAAAATTTATGACAGAAATGGAATACTACTTTATAAAATTTTCAAAGATAAAAACAGAACCCCCGTTCCCCTTTCAAAGATCCCTGCACACATCCGGCTGGCAACTTTAGCTGCCGAGGACGCAGAGTTTTATAGTCATCTGGGATTCTCAATAAAAGGTATTTTTAGGTCCCTAGTAAATAATATAAAAGAAGACGAGCTCTCCGGCGGGTCAACAATTACTCAACAATTGGTGAAAAACACTCTTCTATCGCCCGAAAAGACAATTACGCGAAAACTTAAAGAAATTGTATTAGCCGTTGAAACAGAAATAATTTTTTCGAAAGACCAAATTCTGGAGATGTACTTAAACGAGGTCTCTTACGGAGGAGCGGCATACGGAATAAAAGAAGCATCAGAACAGTACTTTGACAAGGATATTGAGAATCTCTCTCTGGCAGAGGCCGCTTTTCTTGCAGGTCTTCCAAAAAGCCCAAGCAAACTATCACCTTTCAGTTCGAATCCGAGCCTTGCCAACGAAAGGGAAAGGGAGGTACTACACTTAATGGTCGTCAATAAATACATAACAAGCCAACAAGAAGAGGAGGCGTTGAAGGAAAACATTGTTGTTAAACCAAAAAGAACTGATATTAAAGCGCCCCATTTTGTAATGTATATAAGACAAATTCTTGCTGAAAAATACGGAGAGGAAGTGCTTGAAAAAGGCGGTCTAGAGGTTACCACCACACTTGATTACCCGATACAGCAGCTTGCAGAGAAAATAGTTAAGGATGAGGTTGAAAAATTAAAAAATTTAAGAGTGGGAAATGGTGCTGCTCTTGTCATTAAGCCCGAAAGCGGAGAAATATTGGCGATGGTCGGATCAAAGGATTATTTTGATCCGGGGAGTGGTAATGTTAACGTAACCAACCGTCTACGGCAACCCGGTTCGTCAATAAAAGTAATCAACTATGCCTACGCCCTTGCAAATGGTTATACCCCGGCAACCTTAATTGACGACTCCCCAATTACCTACGTAGTAAATGGCCAACCGCCATATACACCATCAAATTATGACGGAAAGTTTAGAGGTAAAATACCTCTAAGAAGCGCTTTGGCTGAATCAAGAAACATTCCTGCTGTTAAAGTCCTTGCGTCATACGGGGTTGAAAAGATGATTGAACAGGGTAAAAAAATGGGAATAACTACATGGGACGACCCTTCCCGCTTTGGCCTCTCCCTAACTCTCGGTGGTGGCGATGTAAAACTTATCGATCTTGCCGAAGCTTATGCAATCGTAGCAAATTACGGAAAAAGAGTGGAGATAAACCCGATACTAAAAATAAGTGACTACACCGGCCAAACACTAGAGGAAAATAAGTGTTTAGTTGATGAAACCTTCCACCAATTTTCTGATAAATTGATCACAAAAGTTACAAACACGGGTATCTCAGACGTAAGTTTATGCAAAAATGACCAAGTAATAGATCCCCGCGTAGCCTTTTTACTAACCGATATTTTAAAAGATAATAATGCAAGAGCCCCAGCTTTTGGTTCCAATTCCTATCTTGTCATCCCTAATCATCCAGAAGTCGCGGTAAAAACCGGAACAAGCAATAATTTAAAGGATAATCTTACGCTTGGATTCAACCAAAATTATCTAGTTGCCGTTTGGGTAGGAAATAATGATTCCTCACCAATGGCGAGAATCGCTTCGGGAGTAACAGGGGCATCCCCCATATGGAATAAGATATTCCGTACATTACTGGCGGATGAAAAGAGCAATGATTGGATTGCACCCTCGGGTGTTGTAAGTGTACCCATTTGCAGCATTACCGCGACCCTTCCATGCTCGGGTTGTCCAACGCGCACAGAGTGGTTCCTGCAAGAAAACAAGCCCGAATATGCCTGCTCTCCCGACCAAATTAAGCGCATTTTGGAACCAAGTCCCAACAACAATCCCTCAAACCCGGTTGGACAAGTCTTAGAAACAGGGGCAAGTACTCAACGCTGAAGCCTTTGACATATATTTATTTTCTCCAAAAAAAAGCAGGGGGGGCGCAAATCTTAAGGTTTATTCTACACATCAAAACGCCCGACTTTAATTATCTGTTTGAATTTCATATATCCTTTTTGCCAACTGCGGAATTACATCATCCGCCTCCCTCTCTACTACCCCATCGGTAAGAATCACTAAAACAAAAGGGTTTTGTGTAAAAATTATCCCAGCGTCGTTCACAACATGAACCTCCCTGCCATATTTATGTGCCACTTGCACGTTATTTGGTATGCCTGCTGCAAGCCAGTTTTCATATATTGTATCCGTCAAAGAATTTAAAATCTCGCTTTTATTTTTATCAGATACAACTTCTCCGTTATATAGCTTCTGAAAAAACAGTCCAATGTCCTTGGGAGATGTCTCATTATCTTTGAGGGAGGTTCCATCCATTGTCAATGTCTTTATTGTTTCTCCAATTTTTGCATCTCCCAATAGGTTTCTTAATATATTAAAGGCTGTATTATCGGATTGCTTCCCCATAAGGTTAACCAATTCCCGATACGTCAAAACAGTTCCCGCTGGTCTGCCATAAAGACTACCCGACCCGACTCTCTTATCTGAATTTTTAAGGGAATATTTCGTGTCAAGATCAATAATCCCCTTCTCCACCTCCGTATACAAAGCAGCAATTACTGGAAGTTTTATCAGAGACGCTGCCTGCATAGGTTCTACTTCATTTACCCCAAAGGAATAGCCACTATCCAAATCCGTAACCTGAAAAGCATAGACTCCGGATAAACTATTTGTCTTTTCTCTAAAAACCTCTACAATTTTTTCCGCCTTCTCCTTTTGCTTGTTTATTTCTGCATCGTTTGTCTTTTTTCCAATAACTATGGTCTCCTCCTTAAATGGATTTAAATTTCGTATGTCCACATTCAACCTCGGTAAACCGGGAAGCTTATAGTTCCTTGATGAAAGACCTAAAAAGGCGGAGGTTAAAACGGTCGCAAGAAGCACAAATAACACTATCAACCTCTCCTTTACACCCCAAGGTTTGGGCGGCTCTCTTTTTCTTCTTTTGTATTCCGGTTTTAAATCCTTAATATTTTTCCGGCTGTTATATCTACCTCTCAACTCCGATTCGTCCTCTTCAACTTCTTCTTTTCTTTTAAATATATTCATCTTTGTATTTTATAACAGATTTTATTAAAAACCGTAAACTCTTGTTTTACAAGTTGTTTACTTATAACACTTAAGTATATTTTGCGAGCAGGATTAAAACTGAGGCGTACTGATTTATTTTAGAGTAAAATTAGTATTCTATATAGGTCACATTCGCCTTTTATCCCACATTTTTTCATCAATAATGTTTTGGGGTTTTTTGTTGTCAAAGGCTTCCAAAATTGCACCAACTGCCAGTTCCCCCATTTTGTCTCTAGCTTCTTTTGTAGCACTTGCAATATGCGGGGTAAGAATAACATTTTCCATACCAATTAACTCCGGATCTATATTTGGCTCGCTGGCGTAAACATCTAAAGCAGCCCCTGCCAAGTGTCCGCATCTTAAAGCTTCTACTAAATCATGTTCGTTGACACAAGCCCCCCTTGCAGTATTAATTAAATAACTTCCTTTCTTCATTTTCGCAATCATCTCTTTACAAAACATATTTCTGGTTTCTTCGGTTAGGGGGACATGTAAGGAAGTCACATCAGAAAACTTAAGAAGTTCTTCGAGTGGAGCAAATTTAACCCCCAACTTCTTTTCAGCTTCCAAATCTCGAGAGTGTTTGTTATAAAGAACGGTCATGTTATAACCCCTTGCCCGCCTTGCTACCATCGACCCGATTCTTCCCAAACCAACTATCCCCAAAGTCTTACCAACAAGATTTATACCAAGGAAAATATCCGGCTCCCAACCTTTAAATCCCCCTCTCCGTGTCGCTTCATCCGCCTCAACTATCCGCCTTGAAAGTGCAAGAATAAACGCCCAAGTATGTTCTGCAACCGCTTCATTTACTTCATCACAAGGAGTATTAACTACCACTATTCCCCTATCACTGGCTTCTTTAATAGCAACATTATCAAAGCCAACGGCATAACTTGAAATAGTTTTAAGCTGTGGCCCTGCCGCATCCATCAGATCCCCATCTATCCGATCATTTAAAAGGCTTAAAATTGCGTCTACCCCCTTTACTTTTTCCACCAACTCCTCCTGTGTCAGTGGCCGGTCAAACTCGGAAACAATTACTTCATGTCCAGCCTTAACCAGCTTTTCTAAGTGATCCCCGGGAATTTTCCTGGTTACAAATATTTTCATATACTTCTAAAATTCTTCCACTTTTACTCCTGATGACTTCGCCCTCTCCAACCATTCCAACATTTCACTCTCCTTGAGCAAACCTTTTTGTGCACCTGTGTAACCTATTACTGAAGCTGAATTAACCGTACCCCAAAGCAACGCTTCCTCTAAACTTCTTCCTTTAACAATCGCTGATATTGTTGCAGAACCAAATGCGTCTCCTGCACCTGTCCTTTCGTATACATCGACAGGAAACACCCCCGCTTTAATAAATCTACTCCCCCGTCCGTCCAGCAGGCGGGTGTCAAAAGCAAACGATCCGTTTGGTCCGTCAGTAATAATCGTAATTTTTGGACCCAATTTCGAAACCGCCTCAAGAAGTTCTTTTTCCTTAGTGTTAGAATCACCAAAGTTTGCTAACTTTTCAGCTTCTTCGCGGTTTACATACAAAACATATGTTAGCGCTAAAACATCCCCAATCTCTTTAACCCCAGCTCGTACCTGCCACGATCCAGGGTTAAAGGCAACCTTTACCTGTGGATTCTGCTTTAACCAATCAACAATATGATTATAAAAAGGACGATATGATTCACCCATGGAAGTTAAATAGACCCATGGAGTGACCGGCAACTTTACGGGAAATTCATACGAACGCGGGGCGTGATAAGTAAAAATAGTTCTCTCGCCCGCAACATTTATTATTGTCGAATAATTTGAGGATGAGGCAGGCTGTTTTACAACAAATGTTGTATCGACTTTTTCCTTTTGAAGTCTTTCCTCAATCAACCTCCCGGCAGTATCATCTCCTATGGTCAACACTATCGCGTCTTTCAATCCCAAACGCGAAGCTCCAACCGCATTATTGGCCGCATTTCCACCGATTGTAAATTCCAAATTTTTGACTGGAATTTTATCCCCATAAGAAAAACAAATTACACAATCTTTATCATCCAACTGGCACAAAGTTTCAGATTCGGTTGGTGTCATAAAAACATCAACAGTAGCATCCCCTATCGATAGCAAATCATAATTACTTTCCATATCTTGCCTCTGAATTCATTTTAGCACGATTATAAAAGGCCTCTTGGGCCACCTTTATATTTTCTTCTTTACCCAGCCATGCTTTTAAAACCGGCTCCTGTAGGGCCCTCCCGTAAGAAAAAGACAGCTGCCAAGTCTGTCTGTCATTAGTTATTTTATTTATCTCTCTTAAGTTTTCAGTAGCCTCTTCAGGTGTCTGGCCACCAGAAAGAAATACTATCCCTGGAACTTGTGGTGGCACAGCCTCTCTCATAACTTCAATCGTCTTTTGCGCTATCTCCTCCGCTTGCTCTCTCTCGGGATAATCTTTCCCCGGCAAAACCATGTTAGGCTTTAAAAGCAGGCAAGATAAAGCAATGTTCTTTTTGTTAAGTTTTATAAAAAGCATCTTCAAAACCATTCTTGTAACCTCAGAGCATTTATTAATATTGTGACCTCCCTCCATCAATACCTCAGGCTCAACAATGGGAACAAAACCTTTTTCTTGAGAAACTCCGGCAAAATCAGCAAGAATATCGGTATTTTTTTCAACGCACGCTAAGGAGGGAGTGCATTGGCTAATGGAAAATACCGCACGCCATTTCGTAAACTTCGCACCAAGTATTTTATATTCCTCCAGCCTCCTCCCAAGACCATCTATACCCTTCGTTATTTTTTCTCCTGGATAATCTGGCAGGTCCCCTGTCCCCTGATCGACTTTAATTCCGAGTATAATTCCTTTTTCCTCCAGTATTTGCACTATGGGCTTGCCACAAGACTCCTGTCGAAGAGTCTCATCAAACAATATTACTCCACTTATAAATTTCTCTATTCCAGGGGTTGTAAAAAGAAGCTCGCGATACGTTCTGCGACTCTCTTGAGTTGATTTCAGTCCAACAGTTTTAAACCTTTTTTCAATTGTGGGAAAACTCTCATCTGCAGCTAAAATCCCCTTTCCAGGTGAGACTAGCTGTTTTGCGATTGACTCAAGGGCGGTGTTTTCCATAATAAGGCCAATCCAATTTATCATTTCTGGCTTGAAAGGACAACCGATTTAATAGATACTTTATTTAATGGAAAAAAGTAAAACCCCATTTCCCCCCGTGCTTGATCCTTATGAGCAGGCCTCTCCGCCGCCGCAAGAATCTCCCGCTACGGGTCCTAGTTATCCTAAAACACCCCAGGCTCAGGATACCACCCCGTCCGTTGCCTTTCCTACCCAGCCTGCCATAGTATCTGAGCCACCCAGGAAAAAAGTATCCAAATGGTTAGTTATCTCTTCTGTTATTATTTTACCCGCGGCAATAATTTTTATTGCTTTCAAACTCATAACACAAAAGGGCATAACTACTCCACCCGAACCAATACCAACGGCTTTGGTTGAACCCAGCACTGACCCCACCGCCGACTGGAAAACCTACACCAGTAAAGACTCTAATTTTAGCTTTAAATATCCAGATAATTTATTTATCTATCAGAGCAACCCACAACTGGATTCTCAGTATTGGTCTAATAAAGCGGATGGAGGTGATCCCCTGGCCCTGAAGCCGGATGAAATTTGGCTAATTATGTCATCCTCTATTTCTGACTCAACAACGATGGATTTTTACAATAAAATAACCAATTTAAAAGTAAACGATACTATTCCGGAATCCGCCGTAACCAAACTTTCCGAATTGAATACCGGGGGTATCAAAGGATCAACTTATTATCAAGGTCTTGTACTTAATTCCGCTGGTGAGGCAATTTATACCTACGAGGCCATCTGGGTAAAAGAGGATACTGTTTATAAATTAAGCTTAAGCGCTATCACGGAAGAAAACCTACAAAAGTATAAAGGAGTATTCGACCAAATCCTCTTAACTTTCAGCTTTACCAATCCTTCCGAAACCCCTACGGAAGGGAATAAAATTTTAGATCAAGGGCCGGCAAAGGTGAAGGAATGCTACACCAAGGCCAGCTGCAAAAGTTCCGCGAGTGCTCAGGTCTCCTGTGCAAACCCAGCTTTGGTTTTTTGTATCTGCATGGGGGGTAACTATGAAACCAAAGAAAACCCACAAGGTCAATATGGGATTTGCAAAATTGAAGGGAAAGAGTACGACGAGTGGGAATACTTCAGAAAGATGAACCCGGAAGATAGCTCCTCTACCCAACAGTAAACTAATTATTCTTTCTTGCAATTACCCTTTTTACAGCCTCAATAATATCTTTCGATTTCAAATTGAATTTTTTCAAAAGTTCTTCATAAGTTCCAGATTCACCAAAAGAATCTTGTATTCCAACAAATTCGATCGGAACCGGAAAGTTTTGCGATAGCACCTCTGAAACCGCAGACCCCAATCCCCCGGCAACCTGATGTTCTTCAACTGTCACGACAGCTCCACAGGTTTTTGCAGCTCTTATAATTATTCTCTCGTCTAACGGTTTTATCGTATGAGAATTAATTACCAAAACATCTATCCCTTTTTTCTCTAAGTCTCTTGAGGCCAAAAGGGCTTCATAGACCAAAGATCCGCAAGCAATAATCGCAACCTGCGGGTTTTTGGATTCCCAAAGTGTTTCGGCCCTGCCAATTTTGAAAGGAGAATCTTCTGTTGTAAAAGCGGGTGTTTCTGCTCTTTCGAGTCTTAAGTAAGATGGCTTTCCATTCTTTGCAATCTCAATCGTTGCCTTTTTTGCTTCCTGATTATCTGCCGGGCAAACCACTATCATATTAGGAAGCGTCCTCATTAAGGCAATATCCTCCAACGACTGATGTGTAGAACCATAAGGTCCGGATCCTAAACCGCCATGAGCCCCAATTATCTTTACGGGAACGTTATTTAAGGCAATTGTAGTTCTTATTTGCTCCCAAGTTCTTCCCGGAGAAAAAACAGCATATGAAGTTGCAAAAGGAATCTTCCCATAGGCTGCCATCCCTGAGGCAATGGTTACCAATGCCTGTTCGGCAACACCGACCTGTATATATCTTTCGGGAAATTTCTCGGCAAAAAGATGCACACGGGTACTTTCTTTTAAGTCTGCTGATAGGGCAACAACTTTTTTGTCTTTCTCCCCCGCAGTGACCAACCCTTCACCAAACCCGTCACGTATTGACTTCTTTTCAATATCTTTCTCAAAAATTTTATTAGATAGTTTTGCTTCTTTATCAATCATATTCGGTTACAATTTTCCCTCCTAACGTCCTTAATTCCCTTAGGGCAATTTTTGTCTCTTGGGCATTTGGTGCTTTGGCATGCCAGGAAGGATCCCATTCCATAAAATCAACTCCTTTACCAGGAATCGTGTGGGCAATAATTACCGTCGGCTTTTCATAGACAGCCTTTGCATGATTCAGGGCATCTACTATCTCCTCGCAATTGTGCCCGTCGATATCTAATACATGCCAGTTAAAAGCTTCATACTTTTCCCTTAGGGGCTCTAAGGGCATAGTTTCCTCCGTATGTCCCTCTATTTGAATATTATTTCTGTCAACTATTAGAGTAAGGTTTGCCAGTTTATTCTTTGCCGCAAATAAAACTGCCTCCCAATGGTTCCCTTCATCATGTTCCCCGTCTGAAGTCACACAAAAAGTCCTAAATCTTGCCCCGTCCATTCTTGCGGCATACGCTATTCCAGCGGCTTGAGCCAAACCACAACCCAATGGCCCCGAGGTTGTTTCGATACCAGGCAGTCTCTCTCTTTCTGGATGTCCTTGCAAAGATGAATTTAGTTTACTATATGTTTTTAATTTTGTAATGGAAAAATATCCTGCCCGCGCCATTACCGCATATTGGGCAGGGCAAACGTGACCATTAGAAACCACCAACCTATCCCTCTCCTCCCAGTTGGGATTTTTTGGATCGTTATTCATTACGGCAAAGTAAAGAGTTGTAAATATTTCCGCCACACCCAAGGATCCGGCAGAATGACCGCTCCCCGCCGCTTCGATCATTCTGACTACATCCTTCCGAACATCGATAGCTATCTTTTGTAGTTCCTCTACAGAAATTTTCTTCACTAAATCTCCTTGCTAATTAACTAGAGCTGGAAAGCCTCCTCCCCCTTATGACCATTTTCTTGTTCCTTTAAAGCATTCTCAAATTTTAATAGCGCTCCGTAGGCTTCCTGCGGAGAGGATACTACCTGGTAAACTTGAAGTTCTTCCTTCCTTATTCTCATATTATCCGCAAAAGCTTTTATAATATTGTTCCAAAAATCCCCGTACAAAAGAAGCGGCTTATGGTGGCCAAAATAAAGTCTTGCCAAACCCCAGGCCATTCCGAATTCACTAACCGTACCTGTCCCCCCTTTGAAAACGACATAGGCATCCCCCAACTCAAGAAGCTTTAGGGTTCTTTCCAAATAATTACTGGTCTTGATCTCCTTGTCCATCGGATTACTCGGATCTCTTCCTTCAAAATTGGTAACATCTCTAGGGTAAAAGGTTACGCCGATGGCAGTTCCTTTTGCCGCCTTTGCCCCCTCGGAAACGGCTTTCATAACACCCGGACCCCCACCATTTATTGCGACAAAACCCTTCGAAGCAAGAAATTTTGAAAGTTCAAAAGCTTCCTTATACAAAGGATCTTCCGGTTTTGCATCAGCAAATCCGAAATAGGAAATCCGCTTAATTTTATTTTCCTGCAAGTTGTTGTCCTCCGGCATAAAAAGTTTAGCTTTTAAAACTTAGAGAAATTGGATCCGTGGGGGCTTTACCAGTTTCCAGGGTTCTTCCAACTCTTATTACCTGTTCAATCAAGCGATTTGCGTACCCCCACTCATTGTCATACCATGCAAATATTTTGACTAGGTTCTCACCAATAACTTGCGTCAAGGAAAGATCAACTATTGCTGATTCACTCCTTCCAATAATATCGGAGGATACCAAAGGCTCTTCCGTGACCGCTAGTATTCCTTTATAAATGGGGTTTTTTATAGCATCTTTAAAAGCCTGATTAACTTCATCTTTAGTCACACTTTTTTTGAGCAGCACAGCAAAATCGGTTATCGAGCCCGTTATCACCGGAACTCTTAGGGCCTGTCCATCAAAGATACCCTTCAATTCGGGGATTGTTTCGGTAGTTGAAATTGCAGCCCCAGTTGAAGTCGGAATAATATTATTGGCTGCTGCCCTAGCGCGCCGCAAATCTTTATGCGAACCGTCCTGAAGATTTTGATCATCAGTATAGGCATGTATTGTAGTCATTGCAGCTTTTTCGACTCCAAATTTCGAATGAAGTACAGCCATAACGGGGGCAACACAATTGGTGGTACAGGAAGAGTTTGACATTATTTCGGTCTCCCCCTTATATTCATTGACACTCAAAATATATGTCCCAACATTTCCCCCTTTAACCGGTGCAGAAATAACCACTCTTTTTGCCCCACCCGTGGCATGTTTTTTTGCTTCCTCCTCTGTGGTAAATCGACCCGTTGATTCAATCACTACATCAACCCCGAAACGCGACCATGGAATTTTAGCGGGATCTTTCTGTGCCAGAATAGGAACTTTAACATTTTTCTCTGAAACTAAAATATAACCAATCAATGGATTATCGTCTGTTACCTTATCGGCCGTTTTGGATTCCTGGCCCCGCACTTTATACTGAAATTCCCTGTAGGTGGTATCAAAATTCGTCAGATGTGCCCATCCTGCAACATCCATACTCCCTGAAGTGTTTATAGCGGCAAATTCAATTTCGTCGGAGTGTTTAAGAAGACCTATTCTAAAGGCAATCCTTCCGATTCTCCCAAACCCATTTATTCCAACTTTTACCATAAATACAACTTGCAGCAGGTCCTACCTACCACGGCAACCACACCTATCAGTGTAGCAGTGCTTCAATGCCGGGTAAAGTTCCTTTCGCCAAAAACTCCAACATCGCACCACCGCCAACCGAAACCCAATCAAATTTATCGGAAAGCTTATACATTTGAACAACAATCAAACTGTCTCCCCCTCCTGTCACCTTATAGGCGCTTGACTCCGACACTGCTTTGAATATTCTTTCCGTTCCTTGTCTATGTCCTTCTTCTTCATATTTACCCATCGGTCCTGCCAAAACAATAGTTCCAGCTTTTTTAATTTCTTCTTCAAAACGCTCAATTGAATGGATTGTTATGTCCTCTTTATCCTGCATAAGATTTCCAATGATTATCTTTTCATTTTCAGCTCTTAGTCCTACGCTTGTAATCGCCTCATCCCCCATATATTCCGGTAGCCTCCCCCCTACAAGAATCTTGTCGGCAATTTTTTTGAGATGTTCAATATAATCAAGTTTGTCTTTTTTAGAACCGCCAACAATAAATACAACCGGTCTTCTGGGATTTGCCAAAACCCTTGATAAATTTTCTACTTCCTTGGTAAAACGAAGGCCTGCCGCGTGTGGAAGAAGCTTGGGAAGGCCGGTTATTGAGGCTGAATCTCTATGACTTGTTGCAAAGGCGTCGTTTATAAAAACTTCACCATTTTGTGCGAGACGCTTGGTAAAACCTGGGTTACTACTCTCCTCTCCAGGGTCAAAACGCAGGTTTTCCAACATGGTAAATTCAATTCCTTCCGTAATTTTTTTCAATATTTCCTCTACCGGCTTCATTCTTAATCCCTCCACCACTTTTCCTTCAGGACGATCGCGGTGACCAAGAAGAATAATCCTCGCGCCTTTTTCAGAAAGAAATTTTAAGGTGGGAATTATTACCTCAAGGCGATAGTTATCCTTTTGAGATACATCTAAATCTGCCCTCACTAATACCCTTTTATCTGCAACATCAATGTCTGTAATTTTAGGAAGATCCATCAATTAAATTGTATCAGAAGATTAATTGTTTGCTTCTATCTTTTTTATATCCCCAAGTCTCCTTTTATACCTTGTTTTACCCGCGAATTTGGTTTCCAAAAAAACTTTCAACATTTTTTTTGCTTCTTTTTCATTTACGTAACCTGCCGCAATGACTAAAACATTCATATCGTCATCATTTCTTCCGGCTTTAACTTGCTTAGGTGATAACCCTATTGCGGCACGCACCCCATCGAACTTGTTAGCAGCAACTGTAACACCCACACCCGAGCCACAAAGAAGAATACCCCTTGAACCCTCCTCACTACTTACTACGGAAGCTACCCTTTCAACATAGAGAGTATAGTCATCCTTAAAATCCAGTTTATCTGCACCAAAATCGATAAATTCATACTTCCACTCAAATAGCCATTTGGCCATTTTCTCTTTTAACTCATAACCGCGATGGTCTGCGCCAATGTATACCTTCATAAATTTAAATAGCTTAACTTACCCCTGTTTTGCATGTTTTAATCATGTCTAGTTCCTAGTTACAACTCCACCACAGTGCCTAACTCTACCTAAATCCATCCACCAAGTCCATAAGTTCTTTTCTTGGATCCTCTGCTTTAACAACATCCGTTGCCACAACTACACCAACAGCCCCTAATTCCAAACTTTTTTTAACATCCTCACGAGAGTGAATCCCGGCCCCGACAATAAGGGGAAGGTTATGTGTTTTTGCAATTTCCACAGCCTTAAGGATCACGTCGGGCTGCGCGGAGGTTACAGATATTGTCATATTTCCTATAAATTCCGGGGGTTCATAGGAAACAAAAGTAGGAGCAAGAGCTACTGCCTTTCCCAACTCTTCAAGGCTTGAAGAAAAAATAAGTGTTTTTAACCCCACCTCCAAAGCTCTTTTGTGTGCCTTTGTCAAACTTTCAAAATCGGCAAACTTTCTCTCCGAGTGATTTAAAAATGTCCCAATCGCTCCATCCTCCAAAACAGCCTCAGGCAAAATCGCTCCCGTGTGTGCTCCAAATTCTACTGCATCGACCGTCTGCGTCCATATTTCTAACTTACATGACGCGGTAACCTCTTTTATATCAGTAGCTTGAACTACAGGAATAATTTTAAGCCGACTCTGCTCTGCGACCTCTTCCAAAACTCTTGCTAGATTAACCGCTTTTCGCCCCGTTCCCTGCTGGTATGTCTTAAAATTTACGAACAACATAAATTTTTCCCCGGTTCAGATAAGTTTAAAAACACTATCTATCTTCCCCTTATCAAAACCGGTTATGGTTTCCCTACTTCCATTATCTTTCGTAACCAGAATAAAAGGTACGCCAAAAAAACCACCCGAGACAGCTTCCATCTCCTTTTTGGCGGACTCGTCTTTATCTATCATCTTTTCCACAAAGACAACACCCCTCTGTGTCAAATAATCTCCTAATTGCTTACAAAAAGGACAGGTCGTGCTTGAATAAATGGTTACCTGCATAAAAGATTATTTCATTCTAACACTTATCATTCTCCACAGAAAACCGCAAACATGCGTCGAGGACATCAGAACGACAGGTCACGTTAAAAACCAAACCTGCGGAAACTTTTATTAAAAAGGCTCAGAAGGAACCTTCAAGAATACGTTTTTCGGGGACTTTATCAAAAGTTTTTTCCAAAGTCACTGTCACTTTGTTATATTGCGAATAATCTTTTGCCGATTCAAACTCTAAAATATAGCCACCTTTTGCGAGGCGCATTTTTCCGGTAGAAACGCTATCCCCACTGGTATTTGATAACCACCCTTCATAAAACATATTATCTGATGGATCAGGGAGGTCTGCCAAAACAGTATGGGAAAATTTACCGTCCTTAAACTTTTTAGTTGCAATTCCCATTCCTTCAACGTCCGAAACAGCTTTTAGATCAACTTTATCAACATCCTCCGGAATCGTTAAATTAAATGAATTTTCAATACTCTCTTCTGTTGAAGGCGTGGGGGTGACAAGAAGCTTTGGCGTCTTTGCTCTCCTAACGGCAAATATTACTCCGGCTATCACTAAAACCACTATTAAGCCGGTCAATATATCTTTCTTCCTCATTATCCGCAAAATACCACTACTAAACCTTATTGTCAAATCGCCGTTGATAGCAAAGGCCCCAACCAACATTTACCGCATATTAACCGCAAATTAACCGTACGATTTTCTCTCCTCCATCACTTCTTACTTCAGGCTAGCTTTCAATACGCATGTATACTCCAAAAAGAGCCAATACCGCAGCAACTAAAAGCCACTGAGTTGAGGCAAGCCAGATATCCGTACCTAAATATCCAATTGTTGCTAAAAGAATACTTACCACTGACGCATACATTAAACCCTTCGAAATTGATTTAATATCTTTCTTCTTCACCCGTCTCACCCCCTTGCCCTTCCGTAGCTTCTTACGAAAGATAGTCCTTTCCCATTAACCTACGGCTTCTCTTTATTCTAACACTTGACAGAATTATTAATAAACCGATAATTGAAAGCTGAATGTTGTGTTTCCCCAACACCGTATGGTGTGGGGTTGGGTACGGGGTGGTACCCAAAAGGAATTCGGTGACTTGCTTGCGGGCAGGAATTCCGAAGCTGTGTCGCAACTGTTATTCGACTGCGCTCACTATAAATTTTGCGCCAAAGAAGTTATAACTTTAAGCGAGAGTAAGCAAGTCGAAGAGTCAGAAAACTAACAACCTTTTTGGTAAGTACTTATTTTTAAGTTTACCGAAAGATCCCGAACAGGAGAAAAATGAAAAAATATCTTCCGTTAATTGCAATTATTTTTATCCTTCTAATCTCTTCTTTTGCTGTTTTTAATTTGTTAAACAAAATTCCAAAAGAAAAAACTTCTGTGCAAACCGGACAAGAAGATATTGCAGGTACAGTCAGCCTTATTTTGGAATACGACAAAGACAATACAGCAACCTATTCCGGAGAATTAAAGCAGGGAACAACAGCATTCTCCATACTCGAGGAAATAGCAAATAAAGAATCTATAATAGTCGAAACCAAAAAATATGACTTTGGAACAATGGTCGAATCAATCGGAAACAGAAAAAACTCCAAAGAAAAAGCCTGGATCTATTTTGTTAACAAAACCGCGGGAGATGTGGCAGCAGATAAAAAAACACTTAACGCGGGAGATGTTGTCGAATGGAAGTTTATTAAGCCGGAATATAAGTAGTATATAAACATGAAGAAAATAATTTTAATATTATTGTTTTTAGCCGCTTTTCTTGAAAGAACGGTTTTTGATTTCGGACCAAATATTGAACTGGTTACGCTAGCCATGCTTCTTGCAAGCGTATATTTTGGTCAAAAGGAGGCCTTTTGGTTAACACTTGCAATTATGGTTGCAGGCGATTTTGTAATCGGAAACACCAATATTTTCCTTTTTACATGGAGCGGTTTTTTTATTCCAGTTTTATTTGTTGGACGATTTTTAAAATCCCATCAAAGCCGAGGTATAAAAAGAGTTTTTACGGCGGCCGCAGCTGGTGTATCATCAAACCTCTTTTTTTATTTTTGGACGAATTTCGGGGTTTGGCTCTTGGATTCCTGGGGAATGTATTCAAGAGACTTTTCGGGCCTAATGTCATCATACATAAACGGACTTCCTTTTCTAAAAATGCAACTTACGGGTACACTCATTTTTGTACCTTTGGTATTTTTAGCTACTGAGTCTATTTTGTCACTTTATAAGAGATATCAAGGCAGGTTTGGCTTCAGAATTGGACAGCTTTGATTCACAACCAAAATTTATTGTGGGATATTCTTAAGTGCTGTTATAATTTACCAAAAGGAGGTGATAAAAATGACAGGATATGTAGGAAACATTGAAGAACTGACGCTTTCAAATACAAATTTTCGCCAGGTAGTTTTTACCGGAAAATATTCGCAACTGGTTTTAATGAGTTTAAACCCAAACGAAGAAATAGGAATGGAGGTTCACCCCAATGTAGATCAATTTTTCCGTATTGAAAAAGGTGAAGGAAAAGTTGTCATGAATAATGAGGAAACCGCTGTTAAAGACGGGAGCGCAATTGTAGTCCCGGCGGGAACCCAACATAACGTAATAAACATATCTAGCGACATGCCGTTAAAGCTTTACACTATTTATACCCCTCCCCAGCATAAAGACGGAACAATTCATAAAACCAAGGCCGAGGCAATGGCTGATGAGGGAGATCATTTATAAAGGGGAAAATAGATAAAAAATGCAGATAGACTCGCATAGAATCTATTTTATTTAAATACTAACCAAAATATTACGGCAAGGATAATTCGATAAATAGCAAAAGATCTAAAGGAATGCTTTTTAACAAAATTTATTAGATATTTAACCGTCACAATCGCTGAAATAAAAGCTCCAATAAATCCAATTATAAGAATAATAAAATCATCTGTGCCAAATTGAAATCCGCTCTTAATTAAATCCATTCCTGTAGCCGCAAACATTGTAGGAACCGCAAGCAAAAAGGAAAATTCAACAGCTTTTTTCCTATCCAATCCAACCCCCAATCCTCCATAAATTGTGGCCGCCGCTCTGGAAACCCCCGGTATCATTGAGACCGATTGAATAATTCCTACAATAGCTGATTTCTTCGGGCTTAAATCTTCTATAGACATTGTCCCTTTTTTCGTTTCGAACACCTTCTCAAGAATAAGCATCAATATTCCTCCAAAAAATAAGGAAAAAATAACGACATCGAAGTTTCCCAAAAGGAGGCGTTTAATAAGCGAATAAAATATAAAGCCTATCATTGCCGTTGGAATAAAAGCAATTAATATTCTTTTCCATATTTCAAATTTCCTCACCAGCGTTTTAAAATACAAGGCAACAACCGCAAATATTGCCCCCAGTTGGATTGCGATTTCAAAACTCTTCACAAATTCTGTCTGGGCAATATTAAGGAGCTTACTTGCCAAAATAAGATGTCCAGTTGAAGAAATAGGAAGAAATTCGGTGATACCCTCAACTAGAGATAAGGTAATTGCCTGAAAAATATTCATATCTCATTTCAAGCAGAAAGCGGAGGGTTTTTTGATCTAACAATAATTGGTCTTAAAAGTCCAACCCCCAAAGAAGCAATTTTGTATCCAACCCCACCCATAAAACTCATTAAAGCTAAATAAGCTACCAGATTTACCACCCCGTTAATTGAGCTTTTAGGAAGAATCTCCATCTCGGGAATTCCTACCTGCTTATCAGCCTGCAAGGTTACTCCCTGAAGGTCAAAAAAATTTATCGGCAGCGATTTTTTAATAAAAGCGTTATACACACTAATGGCCGAAAACAAAATTACAATTACACCAACCACCAAAAGAAAATAGCCCACAACTCTTTCAGACATATCCTTTTTAGTATACCACGCCAACTACGCTAAACTTTTCAATTATATTCGAATCGAACCCTTCTAAATGCTCGCTTATTGGAACGATTTTAGAACTTGCTCCCCCTAGCATACAAACTTCGAAACTGGCTTACTAAAAAAATCAAATAGTTTTTATAAATCCCAAAACGGCATTTGACTTTTTGCAAGGATAAACGTTGATAATCTATTCAGGAAGCGCGCTCTTAATTATTTTTGTCCTTTCTTATATCACAGACAATCTCGACAACACTCTCAAAATAACGAACCTCCTTGCAGCCAAGATTTCCCAGCAACAAGGAGGTTCAAGATTCTTACTTGTTATTTTCTGATTCCCGCTTAGTGGAAAGCAGATGATATCCCACCAGCCCAAGGCTGATCAAAACAACACCAATCCATCTGGCTGGTTTTACCAATTCAACCCCCAAGATGGGAAGTAAAACCACCTGGATAAGAGGTGTTAAACACAAAATCATCAACCTACTAATGTTTGCCCTTTCTCCAAGTTTGTTACTTTCATTTCCAGATCTCTGGAAGGCCCAAAACCCAATTCCATTTGAAAAAACACCAATGATCCCCAGGTAGCCGAGAGTTGTTAATGACGGAACAACCAACTGCTCAAAGAAAAGCACATAGATGGTAGAACCAATCGCCGTCACGATTTCAATAACCAGAGTGGTCACCCAAGGATCAGCCGCGGGTTTTTCGGTTGCAAGGTTAAACCAAGCTTGACTGGCTGCAGCCCCTAAGCCCAAGATAAGCGGTAGGATAATTAAGTTTAAACCGCCTTCAAGAAGTAAAGGAACGGCAACCGCGACCACTGCCACAATAACCACTAACCAACTTTCGACCAAAAACCTCTTACCAAAAAACAAGCTGGCAAGAAACAGATAGAAAACCGGCCAAAAATAGTTAGCGATGGTTGTCAGAGCGGGGCTACCAATATGAACAGAGTTGAAATAGAGAATCGAGTAGACAAACGGCCACACGAGCCCTATCAGGATGAGTTTCCTGTAGGGAACAGCTCTTTTCAATTCCCAAATCGAGCCGTTAAGGCTCATTATTATTAGAATGCCCGCCACGGCAAACCAGTTGACATACAAAGTTGTTAGGCCACCGGGCAAATCTCCCAATTTGGCGAGGGCAGGAACAAGCCCCCAGGTGACTACAACAACGAGAGATAACCAAACGTAGCTATGTTTCTGTAAAAGATTCTTGAGACCCACGCTCCACCTCCTTGTGAAAATTGCAGATTACGGGTTAAGTTGAATTTACGGACAGCTCTTTAAATTTCAAAGAGCGGTTAATTATAACAAATAAAACTATCTTTTAATATATGCTCCGACTATAAATGCGTGGCCTCGATGGAGCATTTCTTTTATATCAGTCCCGTTTAATTTTGCATAATTTTGCATTACGATTCCGTTGGGCAAATCCCATCGTATAGCGGGATCAGATTTTGTCATATCTTCCCATGTAAGCCCATCACCCTTAAAACCATAAGCTCCCCAATTAATAAATGATGTTTTACCTTCAAATTTAAAATCTGGCCTCGCATTTCTGGAAATTTGACCGCTTTTTATTAACCAGTTTGTCGACTCAATAAGTTCATCTGTTGGAGAACTCCAAAATGGAGAGAGCAGTATTCCGGATGGAAGCATGGCTTTTAGTACACCAACTTCTCTAGGGTTTTGTGTTCTCGCGAGGAGTATGACATCTTTGTTAGTTGACAAAAGAGTAGATTTTAAGGACTCCCTACCCAAAAACTTACCTAAACCAGTACCGCTAACGGTTAGCAATGTTCCCTGAATATCGACGTAATGGATAATTCTTCCATAATTGTCTTCGATAACCTTTGATGCAATGAAGGCTTTAAGCTCATCGCCTAAAAATAAAAAGTCAACTTTACCGTTTTTACTGTCGGTTATGCTAACTCCCGGGAGACCCATATCTGTGTTAAAGTGTAAGTTTGCAACTAACGCAAAACCAGTTTTTTGTTTTTTAGTTTTGAAATCAAGAAAATTTAATGAAACAACAGATTTTTCTTCATTGTCATAAATCTTTCTTCCCGACTCTCATATTAATTCCAAAAGGGCTATAAATTCAGGAGCGGAGTAAAGCCCTCTACTGCTTAATATTCCCGGCTTCTTTTGTCGTCAATAAAACCGGCAGGGTCTCTTTGCTCGTTTTTAGAGACAAAATCTCCCTCGACATTCATATTGAGGTCACTTTACGGATATTTTTAATTGTTCTTTTGCCAATTTGGACAAGTGTTTCATTCTGGTGAAGTGGAATATCCTTTTGGACAACCTTTCCATCAACCATCACTGACCCGGAAGCAATTTTTCCAGCCGAATCTTTGGGGCTAGTTGCAAAACCTGCTTTAATCAAGACAACACTTAACTTTTGATGCCCTTGAACAGTCAATAGTTGAATTCTTCGTGGCAACTTTCCTTCTCTCTTAACGCGGGTGAATTCTTCTTGTGCGTAGTCTGCAGCTTCTTTCCCATCTAGTTCGGCAACCGCGCGCCAGGCAAATGTTTCTTTAACCTCCATCGGATTTATTAAACCCCCTGCTAACTGTCGGGAGGCTTCATCAATAGTTTCCACAGGAACAGAAGTTATAAGTTCAAGGCCGGTTGGAATTGCTGTGTCAGGCCAAGTCATAAGACCTTCGAATTTAACTTCCGGTAGGTCGTGGATATTTACAATATTACCTTCAGTTTTACCCATTTTCTTTCCCGAAGGATCCTCAATAAGTCTTGTCCCCATAACCCATTTTTCGTGTTCTTTGTATCTTCTCACCAAAGTTTGACCAACCAACATATTAAAAAGCTGGTCACCTCCGCCAACTTCCAAATCAACATCTAGTACAACTGCATCCCAACCCTGCATCCAAGGATACGAGAATTCCTGTAACCATATTGGTTTTTTGTCTGCCACTCTTTGCTGAAACATTTTTCTTTCCAACATCTGTTGAACAGTAAAATTGGCCTGAATATCAATTACTTCTTCTAGAGTTAATTTTCCGAGCCATTCGTGGTTTTGAACAATTTTAACCTTCTTGAAATCAAGAATCCTACTTGCTTGTTCCTTGTAGGTAGTCATGTTTCTCGCGATTTGTTCATCGGTTAATCTGACTCTGGCTGCCTTCTTATCCGACGGATCACCTATCTTCCCGGTAAATGTTCCAAAAAGAAGAATGACTTCATGGCCCAAATCTTGAAACTGTCGAAGTTTTCTTAAGGGAACTGTGTGACCGATGTGAAGCTCCGGGCTGGTCGGATCAATCCCAAGGTAAAGTCTAATAGAGCGTTTGCGCATTTCAGCTTCAAGGCCGGCACGGTTTGGTAAAACGGTTTCGACTCCCCTGGTAAGAGTTTCTTCAACCGTCATTATTCTTGGCTCTAAATCGGTGACCTGTAATCTTTCACTCATTTTGTGTAATTCTACACTATAGTGTCAACTATAAATTTTTATCTCTTCTTCAATTTTTTGGTCTAGCAAGCGGATCATTTCTTCCACATGTGCATTAGTCGTGTAAGGATGCATAAAAACAAACCTATAAGCCTGTGGTCGGCCATCGGGGAAAATTTGCCGATCATCGGTTGAAATATAATAACCATGTTCTTTTTCTAATCTGGCTCGTGCCCGGTCCATCACTCTCTTATGTTGCTCAATACTTAAACCCCCTGGGGCTTTAAAACCAACCAATAACGTATTTGTTTCCGGGTTATGTAATGGTGTTAACCACCAAGATCCTTTTACTTTCTCATCGGCCACTTTCGTTAATTCAAGCGTATGGTTAAGAAGTGCCGCAATTCCTTCTTTGTCCAATAATTGGATTGTCGCCCAGGTGGCAATAACACCACCAGCCCCCATTGACCCTTCGACTCTAGAAAAACCAAAATTTCTGTCATCGGTGGAGCTATCCATTTTTTGCCTTACTTCTTCTGGTGATAAATAACCAGCATTATTCCTCATTGCCCGATCAATTAGAGCTTGGTCTTCTTTTCGTCTTACTAAATATATCCCTGCCTGGTATGGAATGTAGAGCAGTTTATGCGGATCAACAGTAATAGTATCGGCTCTTTGAATCCCAGAGAATAGATGGCCGGCTTTAGACAATATAAACGGTCCACCATAGGCAGCATCAACATGATAGTGAGCTTTATAATCTCTAGCCACATTTGCAAGCGCATCTAGGTCGTCAACCATTCCGGTTTCGGTTTCACCGGCCAATCCGATAATCGCCGTAACAGCTCCATTTTTTAAATCGAGGTGATTAATTGCTTCTCTCATTCCTTGAGCGCTTGTTTTAAATCCTTCGTGCGGAACCTTTATAAAAATAACGTCACCTGTTCCAAGCAGATAACAGGTCTTATCAATAGAATAATGACCCATGTCGGAACCCACAATATAAAATTTAAACCGTTTTTTGGACCTTTCCGAATCCCAAATTCCAGCTTGACGTAGTTCCTTTATTTTTTTTTCTCTAGCAATCCAAAGCGAAGCTAAATTGGCCGAAGTACCACCGGTAACAACGTTACCACTAAATTCGTTTTTGTTATAACCAAAAATCTCGGCGAACCATTCTAGAACTTCCTGCTCCATGTTGTTTTCCGAAATTGATACTTCTTTTACTACCGTATTTTGGTTCATATATGCTCCAACCAACATCCCTAAAATTCCCGGTATGCTGCCTTGAGGATGAATCTGCCCCATAAATTTCTCGTCAAATCTCCTAGTTCCAGCCTCTCTTCTCATTAATTCCTTCATTACTCCCTGAAAATTACCCACCATTCTATCAGGGTCCTCAGATTCCAGCCACGCTCGAACATCCGGTGTCATCTTATTTATAACTCCTCCCGAAGCATAAATCTGGGCCATAATCCGAATTAATTCTTGGCTACTTGAAGCTAATTTTTCTGCCGTTTCTGGTCTTGCTGGATCAACAAAAAATTCCTGGGCTTGTTCCAGTCCTAATTCTCCCAGCTCTTTTTCTTTAACTTTAATTTCGGTGGTCATTTTTTAACCATAAAAAAACGCGCCCCGTGGCGCGTTAGTTAATAGCGTTATGGCAGTAGTAATAATACTCATAGTATTTCACTATTTCCATACCAACTGCCGATGCTACTCTAAGGAAACTATCTTGTCAAGTTTTTCTTCTCTGCTATAGCCAGTTCAATAGCACCCTTGCTATTTTTGGCAAGAAGAATTTTGGTTCTTTTCCTTTCGTCAAGAAACATACCAGCTAGCTTTTCGCTCCACCCACCAGTCCCTTTAATCACCACAACCGGTATAGCTGCTTGGTATGCCATTGCAATTTCGGTTAAAGTACCAGAACCACCACCTAGACAAATTATAGCGTCGGAACTAAGAATCAGTGGAAACTCCCTTCCCCCGCCACGAAGTTGGCCTGTTTCTACTCTTATCGAGTTAAGTTCACCTAAATCCGCCCCTTTCTTTCCCCATAGAAACGCAAGGGTCATCCCCCCATTCTTCTCACATTCTTTTGCCGCTATAACCGGTAAAGAACTAAAATCCCCTTCGAATCCATAAACTAATAGATATCCTCTCTTTGCAATTTCTCGCCCAAGTTCTATGGCTATATTCTTACATGACTCCTGCAACTCCACGTCGGCCATTGAACCCATTACGCCAATTTGTAAATCTTTTTCCTTCATTATTTCAAAAAACGATAAAAATTAGCTTATTCAAAGGGAATCCTTTCTCCACCGAAGAGAAATTTCCATTAAGGCGTCCTCGATTTCACCTGGGAAAACTCCTTCCGCAAAGCTGGGGTGAACCAATTTTGCAATTCCGTCTTGGGAAAGAAGCCCCATTAACAAATCAACCCCAAAACCTTTATCCGAAAGAACCGGTTCAAAGCCAACCAATTTAAAATTCTGTTCTCTCAATTCGCCTATTTGCCCTGTAATGCGTGCTGTATCATCAGAAAGTGGAATTCTTGCTAAAGCAAATCTAGTAGACTGGTCAAACGGTAACTCGAGTTTGGTTTTTGCTAATGCGGTGAAACTATCCGGCCGTACGATAAGAAGCGGGCCTCCGCGGACAGTTGTAAATTTGGTTCGAGCTTCTCTTCTAGTCATTCTGATAACGTTAAGTTCCCTACCAAAAACTCCCTTCCAAAAATGGCTAAATACAATAAACTCATCTTCCGTGGCAAAAGCGCTAGCCGGAACAGGAGCTAGTTTGGGAACGTAGATAGAAAGTAAGGCTTTAGATCTAAATTTACTGGCGAGGACAAAAAGTTCCTGTCTGTCCGGCTCGCCATGGTGAAACAGGGGAGCGATCGCGGTTGGCATTAGGCCCATTTTTTGTAGACAGACAACTTGGGTTGCGTGAGATCCAGGAACTTCCTTAGTTGCCTTAGCCACCCTAACTTCAGCCCTGAGAACGTCTGAGTCCGGAAAAACGCTGCTTTCTTCCCACGCTCGGGTGGCTTCGATGAGCGGTGCCCCCTTTCCGCCATTTTTACCCGGCAGACATGCTCCACGACCAACTTCAACGTCAAACTGGTTCATCCTAATAAGGGCCGCGCAAGCAACCGGCTCGCCCTCACTAAACTGAATAAAAGGCTGAATTTTTGAGGCTTTAATGTCTTCAACTAAGGGTGTCAAATCATTAGTCAGATTATGTCTACCATAGTTGGCAGCTAGAATCTGCATCAAAATCTGTGCAGCCATGTCAGGTCTAGCCCTCCATATTTCCGGACCCTGAACCCCAAAGAAATCAGCATCTTTAATAATTGTTCCGCTACCTGTTCTTTCTGATGTCATAGATATAAAAAAACCTCACCGCTATCCTAAACCTGATGTTTAGAACAAGGGCGAGGTTTTCCCGCTGTACCACCTTGCTTTACCAATAAAATACTGGCCTCATTAGTGCTCCGCTTTCGCGACACACCTTAACGCTTTTACGGGCGTTCCCGGAGTTAATTTTGTTAACCCAGCTCCAGAGTGTAATTTGGTTTTTCTTGTACGACCGGTTTTCATCAACCACCGGTTCTCTCTTGTCACCCGGAAAAACCTACTTTTTCTCTTTCGTCGCTATTTGTTAATTATAAATATTTTGGGGCAGAGAGAGGAAAAATGCAAGGTTTGGTTTGAAGTTGTGCTTCAAATTTTGGCCTTACACCTCTCTCCTGCCCCATCGGACATGCCGCGGATGGGATTCGAACCCACACCGGACGGTTTTACAGACCGTTGCCCTAGCCAGTTGGGCGACCGCGGCGGGCGCAAATGCTCTAGTTTTCCCTTGCAATAAGGGAGCTTCAAGCAGGTGCTCGTAAGGAAGTATTATAGCAAATAGTTATCTTCAGTCAACCTTGCTTGACATTTATAATTAATGCTTATAGTATTCTGCTATATTAATCATGTTAACCGAAACAACATTTTTAAACGATTTGTCCAAATTAGTAGCCTTTAAAACTCTTTCCGACGACCCCATTGAGAACAAAAAGGCACTTGATTTTATTGTCAAAAGGGTTAGTAAAAAAGCTATCGTTAAAGTTATCAAGAATAAGGACAACTACATTCTTATTGCCTCGAATATAAAAACGTTAACTCCCGATGTTGCCTACATGGTCCACGTTGATGTTGTTGCCGGAAAACCGGAGCAGTTCAAAATGAGAGTTAAAAAAGGCATAGCTATCGGCCGCGGAGTAATTGACATGAAATTTTCAATTCCTATTGGGTATGAACTTCTTAATGAGCTAATTACTAGAAAATCAGATCTGACTTTTACCTTGGTTATAACTACCGACGAGGAACACGGTGGTTATAAAGGCGGGCAATTTTTGGCCGATAAAATTAAGTTTCGCCCCAAAGCCCTTATTGTTCCCGACGGGGGGGAGGGTTTCCGTTTTATTAATAAGTCAAAGGGGGTTTGCCAACTTGAGATTCTTTCCAAAGGAAAACCAAGCCATGCTTCAATGCCGTGGGACGGAAAAAATGCGATTGAGCCTTTAATGAAACTAGGGGTCGAACTAATTAAATTATATGGCCCTAATAATAAAAAGCCATGTTGGAAAACAACGATGGGTATGGGCCAAATTTCCGGTGGAACTTCGATCAACCAGGTTTGCCCAGAAGCTTCTTTAAAGCTTGATTTTCGTTATCCGGAAACCGATAGCGCAGCCAAAATTAAGGATCTTGTTTCAAAAGTTGCTAAGAAAATTGACAGGGAAATGAAAGTTAATTTTATTAGTGTCGGCCTCCCTACTTTTACCAACGAAAAATTACCCGTCGTTAAAGATTTTATCAAAGCTTTGGAAAAAGGAACCAAGGAGAAAGTTAAAATCGAAGGTTGTTACGGAGCCTCCGACGCACGACACTTTGCTAAAGCCAAAACCCCAATCTTAATGACCGAACCGTATGGGATTGACATTCATGGTGAAAAAGAAAGCCTAGATATCGCTTCAGCGATGAAGTTTTATCAAGCTTTAAGAATATTTCTTAAACTTGCCTAAGCTAAATTCTCCCTGGAATATTACACATAAAGTGAAATCTTTTAGAAAACCGTCTTTTCTTCTATGAATTTAATTCCGCCTTTTTTCTATTAAAACTCCATCATCAGAATATCGATATTGAATGCTCCTGTATGGCACTAATGGATTCTCCTTTTGACCATCAAAACTATCAATACTTTTTAATCTATCACCAGTGCTATTCCATGTTAATATATGCCTAAACAATCGAAACTCCGTCAAGTTTTCTTCTCTGGAATTATATCTCGAAGGTAAAATAATATCGCAGTTAACAGAAGTAATTGACACTGGTAAATCATTTTCTATGGTATCAACGACTATTTGCTTCTGTCCTTGTTCATTAGGATAATCCACCCAAAAATGTTCTACAACATTTCCTTCCAAGTCGAATACTTTGAGATTCTTTCTAATAATACCAGCGTCCCAAATCGCTTGCCGAACCACTAAATCATGACCTCTAAAACTAACTATTACAACATCGTGATATTGCCATATCCCAGGACCGTGTCTCTTTACCGTCTCGTGTTCTTTACCCCAATTTCCCATAATTGTGCGCATTGTACACCGCGAACCAAAATATTAAAAGTTCTTCGGATACCGGTATGTTTTCCGAAAAGAAATAAACCGATTTCTAGCACTTTAATCCTCGGAAAAATACTACTCAACTGGAACTAAAGGATTAAAAAACCTAATTTGACTGGATAATGTCCTTTGACACAATCGCAGGACACGCTTCTCGTCAAATTTGGCTCGCTTACAGGGACTATTTTAGAACTTATTCCAAGGCCTCCTGATCCCAACCACTTTCAAAAAATGGAGTTCTGCTTTGATAATTTTCAATTGCCTCTTTAATGTAGGGAAGAAGATTTTTGGGAAGGTTATCTAATGAGAACCAACTCATATCGTCACATTTATCAGGTTCCATTATTATTGGATTACCAATCCATTTCTTTACTACAAAAAAGAAATCTATATACTCTTGATTGGGATACATTCTGTGAATTACTGTTGCGGGTATTAAATCGTTTTTTTTGATTATTATTCCTGCCTCCTCTTTTGCCTCCCTTATCATAGACTGACTCACAGATTCATTTCCATCGAGATGCCCAGCAACCAAACTGTATTTTCCATCCATCCAACCCGTATTAAATCTTCTGGCAAGCAAAATTTTATTCCCTTTTAAAAGTATCAAGTAAACAGCTGCTCTTATTAAAAATCTTTCCGAAGCCATAGATGAATTATATCAAAGTTCGAAAAAATGAGTGGGGTACCTAGGTGGGTTAGTTCTCGAACCGAGCTCGCTTACAAGGACAGTTTTAGAACTTTTTATTAAATATTAAAGGCTAGTAACCAATTTTCTAAATTCTTCCAATATTTCCTCTGCTAATAGCTTTTTAGCTAGCATTTTTCCCTCAGGAGTTTGTTCACTGCTAGGTTTTCCGAATCTTACTGAACCTTCAAGGCTACTCATTGGCCACCCAGGAATTCTAATTTTCGATGATGGTGAAAAAAACCGTACTTCATGATTTCTTGAAACCGTCCTAATTTTCTCATTCGGTATAGCTAAACTGTAAGCGATATGCCATCTACCAGTTCTTTCGTCTTCGGGTACGTGAGCTATGATATTTTCCCAATACTCCAATAATTTATTGTCATCTACTTCATCAATTCCATTAATTCTCCTTACGTGTACTCCTGGTTGTAGGTTTGCTGGTAAAAAATCAACTTGGCTTGTTAGCAGTAACAACAGAGTATCCTAAGAAATGTCGATACGGCCAAATAAGTAGTGCTGCTGTCCAATTAGTCTTGTCTTCTATAATTTGCCCCTTCAACATCTTCGGTAACCACTTTATACCTGTGCAAAACATCCAACGCCAGGTGGGCCAAACATTACGACTGATGTCTTCCACTTGAATATTTTCAAATCCTGCTTTTTGTAATATTCCAGGAAAAGCACCCGGGGTAAAACGCTCAACACTAGCCATAGCAATACGTTGCACAAAGATATCTGTTATACACTTGCGCAGTGGATCTAATGTTGTACGATCCGGTACCGTATATTCAAAAAGCGCCAAATGTCCACCCGGTTTAAGTATCCGCCTAAACTCATTCAGTGCCGATTCAAGTGGATCAGCATGAACCAATGTTTCCATGGTGAAAATTCCATCAACAGAAGATTCTGGAAGTGGAATAGTACAATAATTTCCATTGAGTAAATTAACTTCAGCTGAAACACCGTGATTCCCGGTATACCTCTTAGCTTCAGTTAGACGTTCATATAGAAGATCAATTCCAGTAATCTTAAGTCCAAATTCTTTGTTCAAGGTAGTTGCTACCCGCCCAAAACCGCAACCGGCATCAAGCACAGTTGAACCAGGTGGCAGTGCTAACGCTTCTCCAAGCCGCATTTCCATGGCACGCAGGGCTGAACCTAACTCAAACTCTTGACCTTCAGGTGTAAAACCAAAATGACAAGTACCTTTAAAAGATCCATCAAGATATCCAGGTGAATTACGATAGTATCTACCCACCATGTCAGCAGTACTACCAGTATCTCCCTGAGTTGATGTAACCCGTTCATGATTAGGCATAAGCTAGTATTTTACAGGAGTAAAAACAGTAAGTCAAACTATAGGTCCTTGGCTCGCTTACAAGGACGGTTTTGGAACTTTCCCCCTAAAATTTAATGGAGACGCCTAGATATTACATGGGGGGGGTAACAAATATTTATTTCCTATCTACTACTTACTTTCTTTGTCAAGGGCTTGTCGACGGTTCTTTAAAATTTCAAGCATTTCTTTATGTACTGTTTGGCTTCCAGCTATAACGCCATAATAACCTGGCTTCCAAGGCTTTCCGAAAATATCAGTTGCAGCTCCACCCGCCTCTTGAACTAAAAGTGCCCCAGCTGAAAGATCCCAAGGATTAGTCCACGATGAGGCGTACCCATCAAGCTTCCCGGAAGCAACCCAAGCCAACTCAAGCCCTCCCGACTGGAACTCACGGTGAAATCTACCCGATTCTTCGGAAATTTGCTTCATCCCACTCCACAAAGCTTCTACCTCTTTTCCTTCGCTGGCACCTTTTCCTTTCCTTACATCCAAAAGAGGTGCGAAAGTGATAACAGATTTATTAAAAGGTCTTTCTTTGACATGAATTGGTTTTCCGTTTAAATAGGCTCCTCCACCTTCAACCGCATAGTAAAGATTTGCATTTAGAAAATCATAAACAACACCAATTTTGGTTTGGCCTCGTTCCACATATGCAAGGGTGTGGTTACAAACTGGAATACGCCTGGCAAAATTTGTGGTGCCATCAATTCCGTCGATAGTCCAAAAATCTTTGCCTTTTACATCCTCGTTCGGGGAAATCTCCTCTCCCAATATTAGGCCATCTGGTGTATATCTTTTGATTACCCACGAGGCAATTTTTTCCGCTCTTTCATCATAAGGGGTATGTTCACTATTGTCTTCTTTAACCCAAGACGGAAAAACTGTATTATAAACTTTATTGAGCCTATGTCCTGCTAAAACGGCAGCAAAAATCGCAGTTTTTACCTTAGGGTCACTTTCAACATGTGGCCACTTTTCAAAATCCAGATGACCTGTTAGCTCAGATTTTTGTTCAGTTTCCGACATGAAGCTATTATACCAAATAAAAAACCACAAACTTGGGCCTTCTGAAACTAACTCGCCTACAAGCTCACCCTAGGTAGGGTCGAAGAGGGTGGTTTTAGAATTTGCTCGCTTACAAGGACGGTTTTAGAACTTGCTCCACCTGATAGACAACGTCAAAACCTAATGTCTTTTGAAAGAATCGGATAGCACTTTATCTAACCAGGCACAATCAATTCCTCTATTAAACCCCATCTTCAAGTAGAAAGGTACAGCACCAGAGCTTGCCTCTATTAAGGTACATACATATTCACAACCAACTCTTTGTAAATGGCGCAATAAAGTCTTTATTAATCGAGATCCGATTCCTTTATTTCTATGTTTCGGATCTACAAAAAGATTCTCTACCAAAGCTTTTTTAAAACTTGGACTGTAATTAACGATTGTAAATCCGACTATTTTATTATCATCTTCGGCAACTAAAATGATATCCCTATTGTTACCAAGAATATTCTCCAAAATATGTCTGGGCCAAAATGTTACAACTTCTTCAGCGGTCTTGAATTCCTCCACACGACTACCTAGTTTGAGAAGTTCTTCAATAT
>Ga0315281_10001469_pt1 | contig 34842 bp, 25 predicted proteins | sample YL17G07_0_MG_FD_204540 | JGI IMG/M metagenome (GOLD analysis project Ga0315281, IMG submission 204540) | Sediment microbial communities from Yellowstone Lake, YNP, Wyoming, USA - YL17G07_0 | ecosystem: Environmental > Aquatic > Freshwater > Lake > Sediment | place: USA: Wyoming | collected...
AACAGGCCTGGTTTGTTTCCACTATTCCTCCAATGCCTATGCGGGTGAAATATGTAGTGAGCCAGAAAAAGTAAATATGGCAAAAGCAGCTGATCTAGCTATTCCCAATAGCCCTTACTCGGTTGGTATTTGTTATTTGCCTGAAGTAAAAAAAAATGGAGTATTGGCGGATCACCATGATTTAATTTTGTTGAAGGAAAATAACAGGCAAATTGCCAAGCAACAGACAACGATGTCTATCACCGTTGGGCGTATTGCGGATCTGGTTTTAGAGAAAACATCAAACCGTTTTATTTCTGTCGCTTATGGTGCCGGAGAATTTTGCAATGGGCTTGTAATATTTGATGTGCAAAGGAAAAAAGTTGCAGCGAAGCAAGGGTGTCTAAGCTATTCTGATCAGTGTCATGTGACCCAATTGATGGGCCGTGAATGCAAGGCAATAGTCGAGTGCAAAGATGAAGGAGCCGAGGGTGAGCCTCCGCGGCGTAAAAAAATTATCAGGAAAACACTTGATCTATGTGTTGCAGGTTAGTAGCAGATAGCATTGCAGGACTGGAAGGGAGTGTAATAAAAGTTGTGCAGGAAAATAAAAAAGCCATCGCGAGGATGGCTTTTTTGCTGCAATACAAAAATTTTTTTATTCAGGTTTAGTATAGGTTGCGTCACTAAATGCCAGCATTGGGTAGAAAATGAAACCCAGCAATATCAGTCCAATGGCGTAGCCCACATCTTTGCCAAATGCCTTGGCAAAACTGATAGTGGCCATTATTGCAATAACGATTCCAACAATTGGAATAAACATCAATAATAACCACCACCATGGTTTTCCTGCGATTCTTAAAAATACAATCCCGTTGTAGATAGGGACAAGACACGCCCACCCCGGCTCGCCAGCTTTGACAAATATTTTCCACATACATACGATAAAAAATATCACGATTGCGAGCATAACAATTCCAAATGCCATATCTATCTCCCTTTTAATAATTACGTTTTAGAACACAAGGCTATCATCTCCCAAAGTAACCGGACAACTCTTTTTTGTTTGTCTCTCGTTATTTTTTCACTATAGCAAGATCGGTATGCTGTGTCTAATTTAATCGGTTGCTTTAACAGCGGCCTGCTTGCGAGCTTTTAACAAGTGGCTGGTCCAGTAATGAGTGTGGCTGCTGCCCTCATCGCGCTGGCTCCACACCACGTGGGCGATACCCTGATTGTCGATAGACATTTTTGGGTAACCCGCTTTGTTCGTATAGTCCCTTGTAACCGGGATGGGCTTCCCCCAGCCCTTGCCCGGGGTGTATTGGATGGAAAGAATAATGGTGTAGAGGAATGTGCTAAACCACCAAATGGCAATGGCGTTGCCTTGTGGATCGAAGACGATCCTGGGGTCGAACGATGAATAACTGTTGCCAATATTGGGATAAAGATGTTCGGGTATGCTCCAGCCAGTATCGGCTGTGTAGTAGCTGGCTGCCAGGCCATTACGCTGTCCCCAAATAACGACTGCATTACCTCGGTTATCAACCGCAAGCTGATGGTTGGATTGTTCGTTATCTGTATTGGTAATGGCTGAGGCTTTCCCCCAGCCGATGCCCGGGGTATAGCGGTTCGTCCATATTCCACCTTGTGGATTTCTGTTGACCTGAGTCCACACCACGATTGCGTTATCTCGATGATCAAACGCTATTTTGGGTCGTACCGATTCGCTTACATTTCCGGAATATTCAGAACGCACGCCGGGATCAATCCTGACCGCTTTCTCCCAGCCTTTTTTGATGTCATATCGTTTGGCCCAGATATGGGTTTGTTTTTCACTGTCGGTGCTATCTATAAAGGAGCACACTATGATAACGTTGCCTTTGCTATCAAATGCATGCTTGAGTGTGTTCATGTGATAGGAATCGAGAACCTTCGAGAGGATGTTGGCTTTCCCCCAACCCTTTTCAGCAGCGTAATAGATGATGTAAACACTGTTGCGTCCACTGGTATTCTTACCCACCTTGTCGGTTCTCCATAACACAAGTGCATTGCCACTCACGTCAAAAGAAATTTGCATCAGTGTAGCTTTACCCTGGCTTTGCGCGATAGCCTCAGGGGTATTCCATTCTGCACTACCAGTGCGGGTCTGTGCCCATAGTGTGGTGTGGGTGTCCGTAAAATGAGTCCATACTGCAACTGTGTTGCCAAGGGTGTCGCGCGCCATTGTGACCGGGCTGCTTTCGCCGGGTGTGTGTTCGAAGCGTTCGGCCTTGCCCCAGCCGGTACCGGAGGTATACGGGATGTTCCATGCTTCATGCATGAAGCCTTTTACGTCGTCGTAGCCTGTTTCTCCGTCCCAAATTGCAACAGCGATTCCCTGAGAATCAAAGTATGCCTCCGGGTCGTTCATCCTGCCACGTACATCTGTGCCCTTACTATTGGCATTGCGTGTATGGTCGATTAATTCTGGCTTGCCCCAACCGGTGTCGGGCGTGAAATACCTGGCATATACGTTGTAATATTCGTTGCTCACTGCCAGCGCATTGCCATGTCCATCGTAAGCGAGATGGACTGAATTAGATTCGGTATATGTGCCGCTGTCGATACGCTCTGCCTTGCTCCACACTCTGCGCGAAAGGCCATCCACAAGGCGCGGACCAAGTGTGATCAAGAAAATCACACCGTTCACCAAGTGTACGAGCAACTTGATGATATCCATTGCTAATTCAGCCATTGTTGCTCCCCATACGGTATAAAATTCATGCTGTGCCAATGGCTACTATTGAAGCCACAGTGCAAACAATTATTGTCTGTAGGATGCAGTATAAAGTGTCGTTGAAAATTCGGGGAGAGATTGATGTTCAGACTGGATAGTGAAAAATTTTTGTATTTTCTGGCGGCATCCGCTTTAGTCGCTATCTTATGGTTGTCAATCGCCTACTTTGGCGTTGGCGGTGCGGTTTCTTTTTGCCTGATATTTACTTTTATTCTGACCAGTTTCTCCCGGCTATTCTACATGTGGGGTAGATCGAGCTCACTCAGTCTGGCGGAGGCCTGGTTGCCGCCCCTTATCAGTTTGGCCGCCACTTCTTTTGTCAGCCTGGGTATCTACCAACTGGTGCAATTTTCCCAAACCGGGGTGTTAAATGGCGTGGTGTTTTACCCCTGGCTGGCCATTATCCTGGGCGGTTCTGCAGTCTATTTTTTGCCGCCTCGTGTCAAACGCTATTTGCAGTTAAGAGATCAGGCAAGAAATTGCATCGAGTGTTATTTCCGGGTAGAGCATGATGTTAATCTGCCAATTTGCGTGGATGAATTAAGATTTGTGGAAGGCAGCAAAAAAAGGCAGCTGGAAATTTATGTTTCCACTTATAGGGACGAATCCAATCGTGACGAGGAAGAGGAGTATTCGGGTTTGTCGCAACGAATAGACCACGCCAGGCGAGCAATTTATTATGAAAAGGCGTTTGTTCCTGCGCGCGCAGACAGGTTTTTCATGTCCTGGTACTCGGTACGGGAAGATAAATATTATCAGGGTGAATTCCCTTTTTCCTTTGATGGATTTGAAATGCGTACAGCCAAATATGATGATTTCGGAAATGTACGCTTATGGGACCATCTTCACCGGCAAGATGCGGGCATGGTGAAAATCAGTATTCATCCGAATGGCAATGTTTATCTGTATCAGCATTCAGACATGTTGATATGTTATACCGGTCTGGAAGTGCAATGCATTGATGACAGGAAAAAAGAAAACCTGATACAGCATTTCAGGCCCTATGGAAAATTTACGACAGAAATGGTGGGCGGGCTGAAGGCCGTAGACAAGAAACTCGCAGCAACCCAGCTAGAGGAGCGTGGTATCGCCCAAAGACGCGTCTGGAATTGGTGCCTGCGCTTTGAAGATTTGGATGCGCAAAACAAGCTCGATATTGATGATGCGGGGCTTTGTAGTTATCGTTGCAAACTGGAAGAAATATCTGTTCTGGCGAAAAGACCTTTGCCGGAAAAAATTGAGATTATGTACCGAAGCAATGAGGGGTTGTTACCCTGGTTGTTTATCTATCTGGATATTGTCAGTCTGGATCGTTCGATACAGGCGCTGGCCGCTGGCGATCATTCTGTTCCCTTCGAGTTTGTGGTTACGGTGGAAGACAACGCCAGTAACAGTATCCAGTTTGTCATTAATGCCAACGGCAAGTCGCTGGTCTTTAACGACTGGGAGACGAAGGTTAAAGATGAATACAAACGCAAATCCAAAAAACTGGGCAAGGAAGCCAGGCAGAAAAAGCAACAGTATGAATTGCTGGATAGTGCCTGGGTGGACTTCAAAAAAGGGGACTACCAGGAAGTAGAAGAAAAATGCAACACGATTTTGTCGCGGAAACCAGAAGTGCCGCAAGTATATTTTTTACAGGCCCATATGCTGTGGCGCAAGGAAGGTGCGGCAGCGTACATGGCAAGCATCGACAATTTTATTGAGCTGGCAGGTGAGGACAAGCACGCGCTTTCACGGCTGTATAACTCCAAAGGCTGCGTGCTGGATGAACAGAAGCACTACGAGGAGGCACTGCCGTATTTTGAAAAGGCTGCATCGATTGAGCCTGAGGAGGGTATTTATTTGGCTAATATCGCCGAGCTGAATTACAAATTAGGCCATCAGAAAGAGGCATTGAGTTATGTGCAGAAAGCACGGGAAAAAAACTTTGATAGTGAACTGATGGGCGATATTCTTAAGAACAACGGAATCATGAAATAAAGATCATGTTAACCATCTTGAAATATGCCGTACTGATTGTTGCTGCCCTGGTGCTGATTGTTATAGTCACCTTGATGTTTTTGTTCTGGGGGCGGGGCCAGCTTGTATACGCAGAGAATAAGGAGGGTGTTGCATACCTGCATCGAATGGGCGGAGGCAATCAAGTTTCTGTCCAGCAGGCGCTAGACCTGGCAGGCCCATTTTTGCAGAGCAGTCTTGAGTTGATCAGAAAAAACCGTGGCACGACTTACCCTGATTGGGGAGGACGAACCTATGTCGTATTAAGGGCGGATTGGTATTACCTCTTCAAGGATGATTATCCATGGAAAGCGCCCGTGCTTGAAATGCCGGGAAGGTATGAAGGGCAGGCGATACGAGTGCATAAAGATACAGGGGAGTTATTACTGCCTCACCAGTAAGTGCCAGGGTCAATCATGCTGGCTTAATTTTTTTCTTCTTCGGTGATTTGCTTTCTTTCTTGTAAGGCACTTCGGGTATGAGCGCCCCCGTTTTCCATTTGGCTGAAAGCTGCTGGCCCTGATTGATATTCTTTGCTGTAAGCACGGCGGCAAGTGCATCACGTTCTTCTGCTGCATTGGGGCTTTGGCCTGCGGCAGCCAGATTTAGCCATGCATAAGCCACAACCAGGTTCACTGGTAATCCCCTGCCCAGGCTGTAGAGCGCGCCCAGCGCATGCTGGCTGTAGGCATCGCCTTGCCGTGCGGCTTTTTTAAACCATTCGGCTGCGGCTGCATAATTTTGCACGGTGCCATTGCCCTCCATGTATGCCATTCCCAGGCTGTACTGTGCGCCTGCGTGCCCCTGATCCGCTGCCTTGCGCAACCACTGAGCAGCTTGCTGACTATTTTTTTCAGTACCGCGCCCCTCGGCATATCTGATCCCTGCGTTGTACTGCGCCAGCGCTATTCCCTTGACCGACGCTTTGAGGTACCAATGTAGGGCCTGGGATTCGTCCTTGCTGACGCCTTTGCCGTTGGCATACATTTCTGCCAGGATGAGTTGTGCTTCGGCATGACCTTGGTCGGCAGCCTTACGATACCACTGTGCAGCTTTTGCTTCGTCTTTGGCGCCCTCGCTGCTGTTAACGTACAAGCCTGCCAGTATGAACTGGGATTCTACATGGCCCTGTTCGGCGGCTTTGCGGTACCATTTCAATGCTTGCGCTTCGTCTCTGTCGACGCCTGTAGCGTAGGTATACAGGTTTGCTGCCATGAATTGCGCTTCTACCTTGCCTTGCTCTGCGGCCTTGAGATACCAATGCAAGGCTTGCGCATCATCTTTGCCAACACCTTTGCCAGCAGCAAACAGACCCGCCAGTGCGAACTGCGCCTCTACTTGGCCTTGCTCGGCAGCCTTGCGGTATAACTGCATGGATTGAGTTTGATCGCTGGCAACGCCCTTGCCACTTGCAAGCATGTTAGCCAATTTGGTCTGCGCATCGGCATAGCCCTGCTCTGCAGCCTTGCTGAGCCATTCAGCCGCCAGTGTTTCATTTTTTTCAGTACCGCGGCCTTCCGCGTACATGAGTCCCAGCCTGGCTTGCGCCAACGCAACACCCTGCTCGGCAGCCTTGAGGTACCAGTGAAGTGCTTTGGCTTCGTCTTTGCTTACACCGCGACCTTCGGCGTACATAATGCCCAGATACTTTTGTGCACCCGCATGGCCTTGTTCGGCCAAGGGGAGCCATTCTTTCAGGGCATCGGCGTAGTTACCTTTGGAAGCTGCTTGAAGGCCATCATTAAAATCGGCAAAACTGCAATTAATATATGCACTTGCAAGTAGGGCGATAATAATTTTCATACTTTTAAACATAACGGCCTCTGGATTTTTGTGCTTGTTGTTATTAGCGACATCCTTGTGGGGAAATTGAGGATTTTTCCTGCAGTGCAGGGATTGTATTTACATGTAAACATATAGTGACCACTAGCTCAAAAGTGGGAATATACATAACATTATTTTAATCAAGCGGTTGCTGAGATTGCTTTTTATTTGTGGCGTGCTTGCGTGGCTAAACCGGCAATCCAGGTGAATAGAGTGTGGTTATCCATTTTGGGCCAGGGTTGGTTTCCATGACGGTACGATACCCAGAAATATCGGGATATTCAGGTTTAGGTGTGCGTGTGGTTGAACACCTATATAATGCTGACAGTTGTAATATATTACCCAAAATCATGAAGACTGAAATTCTGAAATACCTGAATGCCCAAGGTGAGCGGCTTGACTCGGAGATCGCCGAGGCTATTGGCGTGTCTCTTGCCAAAGTGCAAGTCCAACTGACGGCTCTTTCTGCCGAAGGTGAGATTATGACGTGCCATACCATCAGGTTTGTGAAAGGCAAGCAAACCGAGGGGATAAGTTGCCGTATTTCGGGCCATATACCGAAAGCAGCACCGGGAAGAAAATCCAAGGTTCAACTGAAGCTGTCTTGAAGGTAGTATTCGCTCAGGCAGCGCCCAGCTGGAGCTTAAAAAAATTACCCCCGACACCGGGGGTAGTTTTTTTAGTGCTTGTCAATCTTGAGAGTTACTGGCGGTGTGCATGTCCCTCACGGCGATCCTGGCGGCGATCTTTGCGGTCATGATGCAACTCACGGCGATCCTGACGCAACTCCTTGCGGTCTGAATGAATTTCCTGGTTATCCTTGCGTAATTCGGCACGGTCTTTTTTTACCGCTTCCTTGTCACCGGCCTGGATGTCTTTTCTGAGCTGCTGGCGGTCTTCCCTGCGTTCCTGCAAGTCCTTGCGCAGTTCTTGTCTGTCCTGGCGCAATTCCTGCCTGTCCTTGCGAATTTCCTTGTTGTCCTGTTTGGCGTCATCGGCCTGGGCGGGTATGTTGATGGCGAAAGCGACAAGTGCAGTAAAGATGTAGATGGATTTGTTAAGCATGTTATTTCTCCCTGTCAGGTTGTGTTATTCAGAAAACCAATTTTCATTGGTTACAGACAATAACGTGCCGGTTTATTATTTGGTTAACAATTAAATTGTAACAAGATGTTACGGCCAGGCTGTTCAGGCAGTTGTAGGGGGCCAGGTTCAAGGCTGGCAAGTGAGTGTGCTGGCAATTCGTAACAGGGATGTGGCCAGAATGGAATACAATTGACGCCTGTTTTGCCGTGAAATAATTACTGTAAAAATGTTAAAAATTATTCCTTATTTGAGACTGCATCCGCTGGTATATAAGGCGGTACGCCTGCTGGCGGTATTGCTCGGCTTGTTGTTGGTACTTGTATTGTATTTGGTACTGGTGGGTGTTTCCCTTGATGTGTCAGACCAGCGCGACAAAATTTCGTCGCGGCTTACAGCAAGCTTCGGTCGTGCAGTAAGGCTGGACGGGCCGATGACACTGGAAATATCCGCGCATCCCAAGTTGAAGGTGGGTGGCTTCAGCATCGCCAATGCCGAAGGATTTGGCGGGAACGAATTGGTTACGCTGGGCGAGGCGCGGCTCGCGCTGGATCTGTGGCCTTTGTTGTGGCTGAGGTATCAAATTGAGGAGTTATCCGGTAGCGATGTGCGCATCCACCTGGAAATGAAAAAAAGTGGCAAAAATAACTGGACCTTCAAGTCTGCCGGAAAGAAGAAGCCTGCAGAGCCTGCTTCAGCTCCCGTGGCAACAGATGAGGCAAATGCTGGTCTTGGAATTGTTCTGGCGCGGCTCGATATCAAGCGTGTTTCGCTGAATAAACTGGATGTCGAGTTCGTTGGCGCTAACGGCAAGAGTCATTTCTTTGAACTACAGTCCCTTGAGGCACATTTGCCTGCCGGTCAGCCGATCACCCTGGCATTGCACGGCAAGATTGAGAAAACGCACCCCTATCAACTGGATTTCAAGGGCGGCTCCATCACCGATCTGGCCGATCTGGATGAACCCTGGCCGGTTGATTTGAAGCTTGGTTTTATGAGTTCGTATTTATCCATGAATGGTGCAGTGTCCAGCGAAACTGGTGCACTGAACTTTTCGCTGGGTTCAAAAAATATCAGCGAATTTGAGCAGTTGTTACAAACCAGATTGCCCGCAGTTGGCGGCGCCAATATTTCGGGTGCGGTGAAATATTCTCCCGGGAAAGTTGCGTTGGAAAATATTGATGGCTTTATGGGCAAGACATCTCTCAAAGGGGGGCTGAAATTTGATTATGGCGGCGAGCGTCCCAGAGTTGAGGGCGAACTGGTATTGCCGGTTCTCGACTTGCGCCCATTTATGACGGATAAGCCAGTAGAGGATAAAGAACCAGCAAAAAGCTTGGCCGAGATGTACAAGGAAATCAGCAAGGCAACGTTCAGTCTGAAAAATTTGAATGCCATGGATGCAAATTTAACATTGCGCGTAGGCCAGTGGTTAAACCTGCCGGGAGCCGTACACGATGCAATGCTGCAAGTCAGGCTTGAGCGCGGCAAGCTGGTGGTGCCGATGCAGGTGAGTATGGCTGAAGTCAAGTTGTCTGGCAGTGCAAGTGTGGATGCCAGGGTTACACCCGCAAAATTTAATCTGGCACTGGGTACGCATGACTCCAGTCTGGGTAATCTGGCAGGCTTGCTGCTGGGTATGCATGATGTGAAGGGACGACTGGCACGATTTGATTTGCGTGTTGGTGCACGCGGCGATGGCGGAGCCGCGCTGATGGATAGTCTGGATGTGCAGCTTGACGTTGAGCAGGGCAAGCTTTCTTACGGTAACAGGGAAGGTGAACGTCCCGTTCAGTTCTCACTGGACAAACTGGCGTTGACCTTACCTGCGGGGCAGGCTTTGCGGGGCGAGCTGAAAGGGTCGTTGCTGGATAAGAATTTCAGTGCGACGCTGCGCGGGGCTTCATTGAAGGCCCTTGCACAGGATATACCGGCGCCTGTTGATCTTGAGTTGCAGGCGGGTAGTGCGAAAGTAAAAATAAGCGCTTTGTTGCAGGCATCCGAGCAAAGCACGAAATCGGATATTACTTTTGAGCTCGCCGCACCACATTCGGGTGAAATTGCCAGTTGGCTCGGTCTCAAGCCGGGGGCGGATGCGCCGATTAATTTGAGCGGCAGATTTTCTGCGGATAGTGCCAGCTGGCATCTGTCCGGCCTGGAACTCAAGCTGGGCCGCAGTGATTTGTCGGCGGATATGCTGCGTACTGTTGAACAGGGAAAATCCTTGATCAAGTTTGAGCTGAAGGCAGAGTTGCTGGATGCGGAGCAGTTGCAGTCTTTATTGCCCGAAACAAAAAAGTCTGTACCTGCGGCAAAACAAGCAACTGCCGCAGTGAATGTGATGGATATTCCTATCCTGCCCAGCGGCATCAGCCTGGCAGATGCGGATATTGCCGTGAGTATCAAACGAATAAGCAGTGCCTCACCCATCGTTGTGCGTGACATTGGCTTTACCGGAAAAATACGGGATGGCATGATGCCCACCTCGCCATTTTCGGCAAATGTTGCGGAGAATGATTTCAGGGGATCAATCTTCATAGACTTACGTACCCAGCAACCACATTTCGCGATCAAGGTGGATACTGCCGCGCTTGATGTTGGCGGGATATTGAAAAAAATCGGTATCGCGGGTGACTTTGATGCGGCAATTGATCGCCTGAGTTTGCAGTCGGATTTGCACTCAAGCCACTTGGGGCAGTTGCTCGCACAGTCTGAAATGTCGGCTACGCTTGAGGGTGGGCACATTACACTGGTTGATGCGAATACGGGAGGCAAGATGCGCATCGCGCTTGACCGCGGAGAGCTTAAATCCTCCCCCGGTGCGCGTATTTTTCTTGATCTGCTTGGCTCGGTTAACAACATCCCGGTGACAATCGGCATCAGTACCGCCAATGCGATCGATCTCGTCAATCCAAATTTGCCGCTGCCTTTTGAATTCAAGGCGAATACTTCCGGGGCCATGATCAAACTTTCGGGTGACATTGCGCGCCCATTCACCCGAAAGGATATCGAGCTGGCGCTGGATATGGGAGGCAGCCGTTTTGATAACCTCAATGCGCTTACGAAGACATCGTTGCCCCCGTGGGGCCCTTGGTCTGCGTCGGGTAAATTTAAAATGTCAGCCTCAGGCTATGAGGTCTCATCCCTGCGATTGCAGGTGGGTAGCAGCCAGCTTGCGGGTTATGGAAAGTTTGATACGAAAGTGGTACCTCCGCGTATAGATATTGCGTTGACTGCTCCCGCCATTCAGCTTGACGATTTCAGGTTTGGCGACTGGTCACTTGAAAAATCCAGGCCGGCAGTGAAGGCAAAGCAAGCTACGGATGCACCCCGCGAAAAAAATGGGGGAACAAATAATCAGGCGCAGCAGATTTTGAGTAGCGAGGTACTCAGTCGTCAAAATGCCTATTTGACTGTTAAAGTTGACCAGGTTGTTTCTGGGCAGGATTTGCTTGGTAATGGCAAGCTGGAGGCGAAGCTGGAAGGTGGACGAGCGGCGCTTGGCCCGGTTGTGGTGAATACGCCGGGAGGCTCGGCATCGTTTTCGATGAAATATGAACCCGGCAAAAAAGATGTGCTGGTGTCTCTGCGCGCAGAAGCCAAAAATTTTGATTACGGTATTCTGGCGCGTCGCATCGACCATAAAAGCGAGATGAGGGGAACTTTCAGTCTGGATATAGATGTGGATGCGCGCGCGAAATATCTTTCCGAGATTTTCAAGTACGGCAAGGGGCATGTTGATTTTGCCGTGTGGCCGGAAAATCTGAAATCCGGCTTGCTGGATATCTGGGCGGTGAATGTGCTGATGGCCTTGCTGCCGGCTGTCGATCCCTCTAAACAGTCCAGGGTGAATTGCGCAATCGGTCGCTTTGTACTGGCCAATGGGAAGTTGTCGGAGAAATCCTTTTTGATTGACACCAGCCGTATGCGCGTAACCGGCAAGGGTGGGATGGATTTTAACGATGAAAGAATTCAATTGTATGTGCAACCACACGCCAAAACACCACAGTTCCTGAGCCTCGCTATTCCCATTGAAGTGAGCGGTAAATTTGATGATTTTAGCGTGGGTGTCAGGGCGACTGACGTGGTGGGTACGGTAGGACAGTTTGTTACTTCGGTTATCTGGGTACCGTTGCAAATGTTGTTTAGCAAGGAAGTGCCGGCAGACGGGCTGGATGTGTGCGGCGCGCTAGCTTTTAAGTAGCCAGCTTACTTAACTGAAATAAAGCGAGTTATGCGATGCATAAACCCAGCTGCGAAGCTGCACTGATCCAAGATAGTATTGAGAAATTGATAGGTACTGCCGGCTACAAGCTTGCCAGAGGCCCCCAGATTTGCTGAAAATTTACATGCACATCAGCCTCAATGGGCAGGATGGCTTCGGCTATTTTATAATTTTCCATGCTGGTGTCGCGTTTGATGGGTGCTCCAAATAATTCCCCATTCGGTTTTACCAATGAGTGAACGATGCAGTGACTATGGGAAGTTCCGCGCTGGGAAACAATGGCAATTTCTTTATTTTGTAACTGCACGAATGTGCCGGGCGGGTACAGTCCAAGAACTTTTACAAAATAAGCGCCGAGTGTTGCGTCAACATGTGCGCTGTTTTCAATAAAAATATCGCGTAGCGCAGTACTGGGGAGAGTAGATTTTCGATATCCTCGTGAGGTAATGCGCGCACAGAAGCCGTCTGCCAGGGTCAGGATTTTTGCATTTTGCGGTATTTCGCCCTTGACGGTACCAACAGGATATCCAGTTCCGTCCTCGTGTTCGTGATGCAATAATACATACATTAACCAGTCAGAGTCTTCTATACCAGCATCGTACAAAACCTCGATGGATGCTATGGGGTGGTTATGGATGGCTTCTTTATCTGCTTTGGAGATGGCCTCTTTCTGGATTTGCAATCTCTCTTGTATAAATATCATGGAGATGTTCATGGTGAGAGCTGCTGCGGCGATGTCCTGTATTTCCTTTTCAGACTTGTTCATGGTCTTGGCCACGATCATTGCCAAAATGGCGGTATCTACACAGTGACGCACGGGATAGGTGCCAGAAATGTGATTGAGCTGCATGCTGGCAAGGGCTAGGTCTTCGCTGAGCAGAATGGACTTGTGGATTAATTTTACGATTTCCAAAATGCTTTTGCGTGCATCCGGAAACTTGTGAATATTCTTGAGTAATACATCCAGACGTTTAACTGCCAGATTGATCGAGTGCAGTACCGAAGGTACTTCTGTAATTGCTTGATCGTTGTCTGTATTGCTCGTCAGAACACCGTGTTTAAAAGATGGAAGTTTGGTATATAGCCCTTTTTCGATGTAGCTGCCAGAATCTATCATCTCTGTTGCTTGCTCTCTGGAGTTGATTACGGAGCCTTCACAGAGCAATAATTGCCCGTATTTGTCCACAATATCCCAGGGAATCTTTTCGCCAACTTCTATGTCATCAATAATTAATCTATGTAATTCATTCATGTTGAACGTATGTTTTTATAATACAGGACAAAATTTTGTTTGCAGGGTGAACGATACCAGATTTTTGCCCGGTATCAAGCAGGAATTTCAGGGTGCAAAATTTTGGATACTCACTATAATTGGAGCATGTCACAGAGTCCAGCTGACCTGATATATGTTACCTGGCATGTTGGCTTACAAGGACTCTATAGAGAGTCAAATTGAAGTTGAATTATTTGGGCTAGTCGAATGGTTATGAAAAATATTTTGGCAGTTTCGGTGATATTGTCAGGTGTGTTAAGTGGTGAGGTGAAGGCCGAGTGGGATAAGATCTATAGTAACGACAGAGTGGTTACTTACGCCGACACCTCCACTGTTCGCAGGAAAGGCAATATTGTCAAACTATGGTCATTGTTTGATTTCAAAGAGGAAAGCGTCTATAGGGATGGCAGCCAATATTTATCCATCATGAGAGAAACGGAATTTAACTGCAAGGACGGCCTTCAGCGCATGGTTGCGTTTTCCATTCATTCCGGAAAAATGGGCAAGGGCCGGATGATAGACAGTGGAACTACCCCGCAAGACTGGAAACCGGTTTCCAAGGCGAATATCGCCCAGGACATGAAAACCTACGCCTGCGACAGGGAATAAACTTGTATCAATATCCATGCAAAAAAAGAGCCGGCATCGCCGGCTTTTTTTACGAATCCAGGCCAGTTTATTTTTCAGGTAATTACCCGCACATCATCTTTGCGCGCACCTGTTCTGCGCTGGTGGAATTTGCTGGAGAGTTCTTCCCACTCAATGATCAGGCTACCGCCTGTACCGATGTGCTGTTTTTCCCAGTTGGAGAGCAAGTCCAGGCAGGCATGGTCGATATAGTCCAGATTTTCGAAGTGTATATGCACCTCGGCACCGGGCCTGATTTCTTCCAGGGTTGCGGCAAGCTTGGGTAGACGGATCAGGGTGGCTGCACCCGTCAGGTATAGCTTGACGCGATTGTTGATGATGTCCTCGTCCCACTTTATTTCCAGATGCGAGAAGGCCTGCAACAGTTTGAGTATGGAAAGGCCCAGCCCGATCAGCACACCCTCAAGCAAATTGGTGGCCACTATCATGACAATGGTAACAAAATAGATTGCCACTTCGCTTTTGCCAAACTTCAACAGACTCGGGACGATTTTGGGGTAAGCCAGTTTGTAGCCGGTAAACACCAGCACGGCAGCAAGACTGGCCACGGGAATGTAACTTAGCGTAAAAGGCAATACCGCCGCGAATAAAAGCAACCACAGGCCGTGCAGGATGGTCGAAGCACGAGTTTTTCCTCCGGCTTCGACATTGGCAGTGGAGCGGACAATCACGCCCGTCATCGGTAACACACCCAGTATGCCGCAGATAGAATTGCCTACCCCTTGTGCAACGAGTTCCCTGTCGTATTTTGTACGCAGGCCGTTGTGCAACTGATCAACCGCACTGGCACTCAAGAGTGTTTCGGCGCTTGCGATGAAGGCCACTGATACTGCCGCGATCAGAATGGCCGGATCAAGCGCACGCTTCAGGTTTTCAAGCGTGGGATATTGGATGACTGTCCAGATATTGTTAATGTCATCGGGATTGCTGAGCAGGTCGGGTATATATTTAATCTTGAGGTGCATGGCTGACGAAATTACGACTGCTACAACAACAGCCAATAGCGGACCCGGCAGCACTTTCACTTTTGCGGGGGCAAACATATTCCAGAGCACGATGATCAATATGGTCAGCAAGCCTATATACAGGGCCTGCATCGAAGTTCCACCCGTCGAGAAAGTAGCAATTAACGAGGAAGGAATGCCGATAAAATTTTCAATGCCCGAACCGATGGGTTTTTTGTCTATCATGACGTGGAATTGTGAGGCGAATATCAACACCCCAATGCCGGCCAGCATGCCATGGATAACTGCAGGAGAAACTGCACGGAACCATTGCCCCAGCCTTAATATTCCCGCCAGCAATTGTATGAGGCCAGCTATCAGTACAATCACCCCCAGCACGGCCATGCCGTGATGTTGTACCAGTTGCCACACCAGTACAGTCAAGCCTGCTGCAGGGCCGCTGACTTGCAGGGGAGAGCCAGCAAGGAAACCAACGACCAGACCGCCTACAATGCCGGTGATAAGCCCTGCTGTTGGAGGCACGCCAGATGCGATGGAAACACCCATGCACAGGGGGAGTGCCACCAAAAATACCACAACGGAAGCCATGGCATCGCTACCTATGGTTTTACGGAATCTTGCTAAAGCAGTGGTTGTTTGTGTCGTATGAGGCATGTTCTGTATTTCCTAATTCGATATTTATATAAATTGCTAGAGCCAGGTTTTTACCCCGTCATCACCGCCGATGTGTTGTTTCATCAATCTGCATTGCGCATTGGGATCGGCTGCGAGTACCTCGGCATAAATGGAGTCCAGGGCTTTGTTTTCATCAAAGAATATATTATTTTCCCCAATATAATTCAGCAAACCGGAGTGCCGCATGATGTCCAGAACCTGTTTTTTTAGTCCGCTGAACACTACCCGTATGTCATTGGAGCGCAACCTTTCAACTAGGTGATGTATAACTTCATCGCCCGATGCGTCGAGCTGGTTAATACCGTTGGCCATAATCAGAATATGCTTGGCACGAGGACACTGTGAAACTGCTTCGAGCACCGTATCTTCGAAATAAGGGACATTAGCGAAATACAGTGAGCCGTCGTAGCGAATTGCAATAATGTACTCGCTCATGGGCAGGCCATGTACCTTTGCATCCCGCAAGGTTCCGTCCTGATGGCGCCCAAGTATCGCGACCCTTGGTTGCATGGTGCGGTAGAGATAGAGAACGATTGCTAGACCGGCACCTATCAGAATACCTTCATCGAGATGGGGAGCAAATGCAAGTGTGGCAATGAAAGTGACGGCAGAAGCAATACCGTCATGCTTGTGTGTATGCCAGGCATGCAGGATTGCTTTGAAATTGATCAGCCCTATCACAGCCATCATGATCACAGCGGCCAGAACAGCTTGTGGGAGGTGATACAACAACGGTGTAAGGAATAAAAGAGTAAGCAGTACAAATATGCCTGAAAAGACAGACGACATACCTGTTTTAGCGCCTGCATTCAGATTTACCGCAGAACGGGAAAAAGATCCACTAGTCGGGTATGCCTGACTGAAACTGCCCACAAGATTACCAAGCCCTTGGCCTATTAATTCCTGGTTAGGATCGATGCGATCTTTGGTCTTTGCCGCCATCGCTTTTGCCATGGATACGGCTTCCATAAAACCCACCAGTGAAATCACCAGTGCACCTGAAAATAGCGTTGCCACCATGTCCCAACTGAACTTTGGGGTTTCAAGGTGAGGCAGGCCGGCGGGAACAGTGCCTACTACTTCACCCCCTCCGACCAGACTCAACTCGCCCCTGCTTGCTTTCTTGATACGCCAGCGATAACCATCCGACTTCTCGCCTGGCGGTATCTGCCCGGTCAGGTAGAGCCTTGCCGGTTGCGTATCACTTGCCGGAGTTTGCTCAAAAATAAATTTACGCAGCGAGCGTGCAAGTTTTCGATTTTCACTCTCAGCGTCCTTGAGTTCAAGTTTGAGCAGCTCAATTTCATAGTTCAATGCAGCTATGCGTTGCCGACTATCAGTGCGGGCTTGCTGGTGCTGCTTGAGTTCGGCTATGATCGTGGCCAGTTTTTTGCCTAAATCTTCTATTTTTGTTTCAGTCAGTGAGAAATCGTTTGCAAGCGTCTTTACTTCTGCATCCATGATCTCATCAACTTTACCCTTGCCATTATGCTCAAAGCCGATATACCAACTTATAAGCGTTGTAAAACTGACAGCAATCAATACACCCGGAAGTTTGGGCGTATATTTTTTCATTCCCCACATAAAGGCGAACGCAGAGACTCCCATTAAAACAGATGGAATATGTGAATCTCCAACCTGTTGCAGGACACCCCAAAAATCCATAATAAAGTGTTCACTGCGGCCCATTGAAACGCCCATCACTTTGTTGAACTGGGATAGTGCAATGATGATTGCGGCAGCATTGGTGAAGCCAACCACCACGGGGTGTGACAGAAAGTTTACGATTACACCAAGTTTAAAAACGCCCAATGAAATCTGGATGAGACCAACCATTAATGCCATCATGATTGCAAGGGCAATAAATTGGGGGGTGCCTGAAGCCGCCAGTGGGGCAAGGGTGGAGGCAGTCAGTAATGAAACTACTGCAACCGGCCCTGTGGCCAATTGTGCCGATGAACCCCACAGAGCTGAAATGATACCGGGAAGAAAGGCAGCATACAGGCCGTAATAGACAGGTAATCCGGCCAATTGGGCATAGGCCATTGATTGGGGTATTAACACCAGAGCGACTGTAATACCGGCAAGAAAATCAGCTTTAATATTGACCTGTTTTAGCGGGAACCAGCGCAAGAACGGAAAAATACGGTTAGCTTGGATCATACATATTCTCCTGGGTAGCTTTGAATCATTTGAAAATAAAAGGTGTCGAAAAATTTTTGGAAATGGGCTTATCTGCTTGAGCCGTCGGGCAAATGGCTATTACATTCGGGGAATATGCGCGATGTGCAATTGCGGCAAACATCCGAATTCAATTTCTGGTAAACCGGCTTTACCCAATTATCCATTGCTGTAAAGAATGCATCCTTGCCGATATCGTCGAGCTTCTGCGATTTTTTCAGGCATTGTAAGACACGGTCATTGCTGCGGTAGAAAAATAGACCGCCTCCCATTTTCCGTCTTCGTCTAGCCTCTTGTCCTAATAATTCTGCACCGGCCGCGTCAACAAAATTGATTCCTCGGGCGACAATTAAAACGAATTTTTGCAATGGATTTGTTTCGTCAATGCGCATCAGGCTGTTTTGAACATGGTCAACAGCTCCGAAAAAGATTGAACCATTCACGCGGATGATGGCGATTTGCGGGCATTGCGGATGTTCATTGGCACTGACAAAATGGTAGGCACCTTCTTCTTTGGCGGGAACCACGTGAACGATGTTTGGTTTGGATACGCGATACAAATAGATAACAAGGGATAGCAGAATACCGAAGAAAATCCCCTTTTCCAGATCAACAAGCGTGCCCAACAATGTCACCCACAAAATAACAGCCTCTGCAAAATTGTTTTTGGTAATAAGTGCAATATGGTGAAAGTCTATCAATCCCCATGCCACCAGAAACAATATTCCAGCCATTGAAGCGGTGGGCAGATAGGATGCCAAGGGGCCGACCAGCAGCAGGATGAGTATCAGGAAAAATGAAGCGTATACAGTTGCCAGTGGCGTTCTTGCACCCGCTGCAAAATTTACACCGCTACGGTTAAACGAGCCGCATGAAGCATAGCCAGAGAAAAAACTGCCAACTAGGTTGGACAGTCCCTGGCCGACAAACTCTTGATTGCCATCGATACGTTGCTCGGATTTCACCGCAATTGCTCTTGAAATAGACACCGCCTCAGTTAGCGCCAGCATGGTAACGATCAGGGCAGGGAATAGAACTTTGTGTATTGTGCTGTAGGAAAAATCGGGTACGGAAAGCGGAGGCAAGCCAGACGGTAGTGCGCCGACCAATACGATGTGCGTTGTGTCAAAACCTTCCAGTCTGTTGAGGAAGTAAGCGAGGATCCCGCCAACCAGCATGGCGATAATCATGTAGGGCAGCTTGGGTGTGAACATCTTGGCGAGAATGCCCGCAGCTAACGTAACAGTAGCCACCAACGTAACGTATAAGTTGATATGCGTGAACTGTTTAATAAATTCTTCAATCACCACATGAAAATGTGCACCTCGAACAATATCTATACCAAAAAAACTCTTTACCTGACTGGCTGCGATGAGAAGCGCAGCACCTGCTGTAAATCCGATTACAACAGTATGGGAGATGAAGTTAACCAGTACCCCCATTCGCGCCAGACCCAGTATCAGCTGAAATAATCCGGTGAGAAAGGTGAGTGTTAGCACCATGCTGATGAATTGCGGAGATCCCGGTGTAGCCAGGGGACTCATTGCGGCGAATACTGCGATGGAAATGGCGGTAGTGGGGCCGGAAACCAGGTGCCAACTTGATCCAAACAGGGCGGCAATAATGGACGGTACCATTGCTGCATATAATCCATACTGGGGTGGCATGCCGGCGATAGTGGCAAAGGCCACGCCTTGCGGCAGCACAATCATTGCGCCAGAAATGGCCGCGATCAAATCGGCTTTGTTAGTGTCGCGGTTGACCATGGGCCACCAGCGAAGAAAAGGGAAAATTTTGAACAGGTGTAGATGGATAATATTATTGAACACGACGTTACCTGCTAACTAATTAGGGTGAAAACAAATTTAAATTATTTTACGAAAATCTAAAAATAAATACGCACCATTGGCTATGGTAGATTGAGATGGTTAGATTTTGGGTGTTTCTTGAAATGAAGGCTGGAATCGGCTTTACGAGTTTCGTTTCGCAGGTGCAGTCAACTCAATTGAAACGGCGTAATTATAACTCAAAACTATCGGTTATATGAGACCAGGGTCAAAACGCCGCTTCCATACGCACGCCCAGCCACCAGGATTTGTCCTGTGCAGTATTCTCGCTGTGGCTTAGTAAGTACTGAATGACGGGCTGCACTACGAAACCTGGCATCGCGTAGTAGCGGTAACCCAACTCAAACGATTTTTCGTAATGTACGGTGTTTCCCGATGATGCACGATATTTTTCTCCATTGCGTTCTTGCGCATAGGCGATACCCAACTCGTCCTTTTCGCGACCTGAAATCAGCCCGGTAAACACCAGGCCGGTACCCAGTGCCTGGTCAAATTGTGATGTGTCGCCCTCCGTTTGGCCGATGCGAACAAACCCTTTTACTTGTTCATCATCTGAATCAGACTTATACAACAACACTTTTTCAATAATTGCATAAGCGCCGTGACTTATTCTCTGTACGGGATTGCCGTTGGCATCTACGTCGAGAAGATCGTCAAAACGTGTTGTGTATTGCCACACGCCAAATGCAAGTTTGTTGTTGTGAGCATTTTTAGCACTCCCCAGCGGTAATCCATACTCGATCACATTCAGTGCGCCATCGCCTTCATTGAACTGGACTTGCGTGCCCTGTGGATTATTGGGATCGCCCGATACGCCGTCCAGGGTAATGGCCTGCAAATAATGTCCGGGGGCTGGTTGTATTTTCAGGCGAATGCCAAAAGACGAGGTGGGGAATACGGAGGGGCCGTTTTTTCCGGTGCCGGCCAACTCTGCGCTCATGCCAAAGGTCGGATGTATAAACATGGATGAGGATTCTGTTGCGTAGAATTCAGAGTTTAAATCGTAGAGCCCGACCAGCAATGAAATTTTTTCATCAATAAATGACTGCTGTACCCAGGCCTGGAATATTTTTGTAGTATTGCCATTGACAGGTGTTTCAATGCTGTCTACTCCGTGTGGAAGGCGATTGCTCTCTACGCCGGGTTTGTCCCCACGGTTGCTGATGATATGCAGGAAGGCGGTGGTACCTTTGTTACCGGTAATTTTTTCAAAATCAGCGTTCAGTTTTATGTCGAGGTTATCAAGGCCGTAGATTCGTCCACTCTCTTTCGAGGTGTAATTCAGCAGGTCAAGTTTGTACACGACTTGCAAGTTATAACCCTTGGCAAGCATCTCGCTGCGACTTCCTTTCCAGTCACCGAACAGCGTGTCGGTATAATGTGATGCGTCGTTGCCTGACTCTGGAACAGTTGAATTGGAGGTGGGATTTTCTATTGAAAATGCAGGTAAGCAAAAAATGCCAAAAGTGATGGCGAGTAAATTTAAATACTTCATCAGAATACCTGACTGGATTTTTTAAAATTAATGTAAGTCGCGACAGAGGTGAATGATAAACGAATTAAGTGGACTGCGTGGAATTCAGTTTTTTCCGTCTGAGGATACCTTTGGTCGTTATGCCTTGAAGTAACTTACAGATTTTTGCAATTCACCTGCCAGGCTATACAGTCGCTCGGAAGTTTGTGCCAGGCTATCCACTTCCAGTGTGTTGTCGTTCACCATGGTGGCTATCGCGGCTACTTCGCTCGCAACCAGATTTACCGCAGAGCTTTGCTCCTTGAGCGCAGAGGTAATGTCGGCTACCGTAGACACAACTTGTTCGGTGCCTTCTTTTATCTCTGCCATTGAGTTGCCTGCACGCCTGGCTTTTTCAACGCCTGCATTTACCTGTGAGGTTCCTTGCTCCATGCTGGTAACGGCATTGTTGGCATTGTTCTGAATATCCTCAGTCATATCCGCTATTTCCTGCGTAGACTTGGCCGTGCGCTCGGCCAATTTACGCACTTCATCTGCAACTACGGCAAAACCTCGCCCTTGTTCTCCGGCACGAGCGGCCTCAATCGCAGCGTTCAGCGCCAGCAGATTGGTCTGGTCAGCGATATCCTTGATCACTTTAACGATATCCGTGATGCGTTGGGTATCCTTGCCCAGGTTGCGGATAATATTGGATGACTCACTGACTGAATTTGCAATGGTGTTCATGCCATCAACTGCATCAGAAACAACTTGCCTTCCCTGGTCTGAAATTGAACCGGCCTGTTTGGCCATTTTCTCTGAGTGGTCTGCATTACTGGCGATCTGCTCGATGCTGGCGTTCATTTCCTCTACTGCTGCAGCAACGCCATTGGCAGCGTCGTTCTGGCGCTGCGAGCCTGACAGTACGATTTTTGATGAGTCGGCGAGATGCTTGGCAGACACCACGATCTGGCTTGCATTGTCAGTTACATTTTTTATTATCTCGCGCAAGCGGATTTGCATGGATCGCATCGCAAATAGCAGGCTGCTATTGTCTCCGCTTTTGAGCGGAATATTTCGAGAGAGATCACCATTGGCTATTTCATTGGCAAGATTTTTGGCCTCACTTGGATCTATGCCGAGTTGATTAAGCATTCTGTCAGATATCCACCAGGCCAGACTTAACCCCGCCAGCACGCCTATGATTCCTAAGATTATACTGACAAGTTTGGCATGCTCTCCGAGAAGCGAAATGTCGTGAACTTTATCTTTGGATGTGGCGACTTCAAATTCGCGCAAGGCGAATACCTTTTGAGAAATGTCGCTTGCCCTTTTGTCGAACACCTCCATAATTCTGTTGCCCTCATCAAGGCCTTTGGAAATATAGACTTCTGCCATTTGCTTGCCACTTTCATAGTACTTGTCGAAAGAAGCTTCAATCTCCCCGATCTTTATTAGTTCACCGGGGTTTTCGTCATATCTTTTTTTATACACCAGAATGCCAGCTTTAAATGATTTGGCATTTTTCTCCGCTTCGGTGAAGCCGTCCCGGTTATGTGAGGCTGACACATCTGTCAGAAATTGCTGCACTTGTACCACATCGAGTGCCATCTGATCTGCAAGTATTGCGTAGGGTAAAACGTTTTTGTCGATTTCCGTAGCATCGGTTTGGATTCGGTGGATTTGAAAGATGTTGAATATAACAATACACGAGAACAACGTGATAACGATACCAAAGCCCAATATCGTATTGGTTCGAAAACTGATGTTTTGTAAGTTCACGATATATTCCTGATTGAGTTTAAGGTAGGTGTATTCATGATCCGCTACGCATTACTTACGGCTGATCTGCAGCATCTATTGCCCTGAATTGCCGCCGCTATGCCATTTAACGGCTATCAGGTGTGAATCTTTAATTTTTATATATAAAGTGACTATTCGTCTACTTTAGAAGATGCTCGTTAACTGATTCACTATTCAGGTGCACGCGATATCCCCTATGCACCAACTTATTGCGTGAACTTCGCTTTATGCCTGGAAACTCAGTTTTTTTATAATTAAATTCATGTCGTTATGTTTCATTGTGCTTGCTGGCATCAATTTTGCTTTTTTAAATACATCAAGTTGTGATGTATTGCGCAAGGCTTGTTCGGGTTTGTGCGATGTGCCGAAAATAATTGAATTCTGGAGCATTAAAATGCAAAAAATGAAACTGGTAATGGTGGGCAACGGTATGGCAGGGGTGCGCACGCTGGAAGAGTTGATCAAGCTGGAGCCTGATTTGTATGACGTAACGGTGTTTGGCTCAGAGCCATACCCCAACTACAACCGCATTATGCTGTCCCCCGTCCTAGCCGGTGAGCAGGGCATACAGGACATTATCCTGAACGATCTCGACTGGTACAAGGATAACAATATCACCCTGCACTTGAACAGGAGGGTAGTAAAGATAGACCGTAAAGATAAAGTGGTCTATGCGGAAGATGGCACCGAAGCCGAATATGACAGGCTGTTGCTGGCGACTGGTTCAAACCCGTTCATGCTGCCTGTGCCAGGTAATGAACTGGAGGGTGTGATCGGCTACCGCGACATACAGGATACCAATGCGATGATAGACGCCGCTGCCAAATACAAACATGCGGTGGTGATCGGCGGCGGACTGCTTGGTCTGGAGGCTGCCAATGGTCTGGCATTGCGCGGCATGGATGTCACGGTGGTGCACATCATGCCCTGGCTGATGGAGCGCCAATTGGATAAAAGTTCGGCGAAGATGTTGCAGCGCTCGCTGGAAGCAAAAGGCCTGAAATTCCTGCTGGAAAAACAGACCGAGATGTTGCTGGGTGATGCGACTGGTCGCGTGAAGGCAATCCGTTTCAAGGATGGCAGCGAGATTCCGGCAGATCTGCTGGTGATGGCTGTGGGCATCCGCCCCAATACCGCTTTGGCCGAGTCGGCTGGCATACACTGCAACCGCGGCATCGTGGTGAACGACACGATGCAGACCTATGATCCCAGTATTTATGCAGTGGGTGAATGTGTATCGCACCGCGGCACGGCTTATGGCCTGGTGGCACCGTTGTTTGATATGGCCAAGGTGTGTGCCAATCATCTGGCGCGTATGGGTATTGCCCGTTACCAGGGTTCGGTCACGTCAACCAAGCTCAAGGTTACCGGCATCGATTTGTTTTCTGCGGGCGACTTTATCGGCGGCGATGCAACAGATGAAATCCTGATGCATGATGCCGCAGGCGGTGTTTACAAGAAGCTGGTGCTGAAGGATGACAAGCTGATCGGTGCGGTGATGTATGGCGACACAAAGGATGGTTCGTGGTACTTCCAGATGATACGGGATGGCAAAAGTGTCGCCGATGTGCGTGAGCATTTGATGTTCGGTCAGTCACATCTCGGCAATGCGGGCCATCAGGGACAGAATCTTGCCGCGGCCATGCCGGATACGATGGAGGTATGTGGTTGCAACGGTGTGTGCAAAGGAGCGATCGTCAAATCCATCAAGGAAAAAGGCTTGTTTACGCTGGAGGATGTGCGCAAACACACCAAGGCTTCGGCCTCCTGCGGTTCGTGTACCGGGCTGGTCGAACAGATTCTTGCTTCCACGCTGGGTGGAGCCTATGCGGCCCAATCGGCAACGGTCAAGCCGATGTGTGGCTGCACCGAGCTGACCCATGAAGCGGTGCGCGCAGCTATCCTCAAGGACAAATTACTGGCGATACCCCAGGTCATGAAGGCGTTGAACTGGTGCACCCCCAACGGTTGTGCCTCATGCCGTCCCGCGCTGAATTATTACCTGCTGTGCGCTTGGCCGCATGAGGTACAGGACGATCCGCAATCGCGCTTCATCAACGAACGTGCCCACGGCAATATCCAGAAGGACGGTACCTTCTCCATTGTGCCGCGCATGTATGGCGGCGTCACCACCCCGGCGCAGTTGCGCCGCATCGCCGACGTGGCAGACAAGTACAAGATACCGACAGTAAAGGTCACTGGCGGGCAGCGTATCGACCTGTTCGGCATCAAGAAAGAAGACCTGCCCAGCGTGTGGGCCGATCTCGATATGGCATCGGGTTACGCCTATGGCAAGGCATTGCGCACGGTTAAAACCTGTGTGGGCAGTGAGTGGTGCCGCTTCGGGGTGCAGGACTCCACGCAGATGGGCATCGATCTCGAATACGCGCTGGATCGTATGTGGACGCCGCATAAATTTAAACTGGCTGTATCCGGTTGTCCGCGTAACTGTGCAGAAGCGGCAATCAAGGATGTGGGCATCATCGGTGTGGACTCAGGCTGGGAAATCTATGTCGCGGGCAACGGCGGCATCAAGACTGAAGTGGCACAGTTCCTGGTAAAAGTTAAGACCAAGGAGGAAGTCATGGAATACACGCTGGCGTTTACCCAGTTGTATCGCGAAGAAGCTCGCTACCTGGACCGCACCGTGCACTACGTTGAACGTGTCGGCATCGACTATGTGAAACAGAGAGTGGTGGAGGATGCGGCAAACCGAAAAGCTCTGCATGAGCGCTTACTGTTTGCCCTGAAAGGCGCCAAAAATCCCTGGGCAAAAGAAAATGTAAACAAGCGTGAATTCGCAGCGCTGACTGTGTAAATTTTTAGGAAAAAATCATGAGCAATTGGAAACAAGTCGCAATACTGGAAGATATCCCCCCGCTGGGTAGCCGTGTCGTGAAATCGCCACAGGGTGATATTGCACTGTTCCGCACCGCAGAGGGCGAAGTGTTTGCCTTGCAGGACAAATGTCCGCACAAGGGTGGCCATCTGTCGCAGGGAATAGTCTTTGGCAAAAAGGTGGCGTGCCCGATGCACAACTGGCATATCAAGCTGGAGGATGGTCATGCGGTGGCGCCGGACGAGGGCTGTGCGGCGACTTACCCGGTGAAGGTGGAAGGCGGGAAAGTATTTTTGTCATTGACGCCGAATGAAGGGTGTCCGAATTTGTAGGATTAGGCTTATTTTTCAACAGGCTCTAACCCCTCCCAACCTCCCCTTGACAGGGGAGGAGCGAAATGGACTCTCCCCCTGTCAAGGGGGAGTTGGAGGGGGTTTGGTTCAAGTTGATTACTTGTCATAGATGAGGAGTTAGTAATGTTATTCGGCCGCAATAAAAAAAATCCTATCAAGCTGGTGGACAAAGGCGTAGTGGAGTGGCGCTACACGACCTGCGGTTACTGTTCCACCGGCTGTTCCATCGAGGTGGGCCTGGACAAAAGCGGCACTGCCGTTTCTTCACGCGGTGTGGCCGATGCGGATGTCAACCGGGGCAAATTGTGCATCAAGGGTATCCTGGAGCATGAGCTGTTCCGCAAGACCAGCGGTCGAGGTGACAAGCCGAAGATGCGCGAACACAGGCACGAGGTTTTTCAGGATGCGAGCTGGGATCAGGCACTGGATAAAACCAGCACGGAAATACACCGCATTCAGGTAGCCTATGGTCGTGATGCATTTGCCATCGTCTCCACTGGCCAGATTATGACCGAGGAGTTTTACACCCTTGGCAAGCTGGCGCGCGGCGTGATGGGCACCAACAATTACGACGGCAACACGACGCTGTGCATGTCCTCGGCCGTGTCGGGCTACAAGCGCTCCTTCGGCTCTGATGGCCCGCCCGGCTGCTACGAAGACTTCGACCACACCCAGTGCCTGATGGCCTTCGGCTCCAACCTGCCGGAACAACATCCGGTGATTTATTGGCGCCTCAAGGATGCGCTGGAGAAGCGCAAGTTCCCGGTCATCGTCATCGATCCGCGCGTCACCATGTTCGCGCAGATGGCCGACATGCACCTGGCCATCACGCCCGGCACCGACGTGGTGTTGCTCAATGCCATGGCGCATGTGATCCTCAAGGAAGGCTTGCACAAGCAGGATTACATCGACGCCCACTGCACCGACTATGAAGCCTTCAAGGCCGAGGTGGAGCGCTGGGATCCGGTGACCGCCGCGCCGGTATGCGGCATCGACGAGGACACCATCCGCCACGTCGCCCGACTCTACGCAAAAGCGTCCAGCGCCATGAGCATCTGGACCATGGGCATCAACCAGAGCACGCATGGATCGGACGGCGTGGTGGCCATCAACAACCTCAACCTCATCACCGGCAACATCGGCAAGCCGGGCAGCACTTCGCTTTCAATCACCGGCCAGTGCAATGCCATGGGCACACGCGAGTGGTCTTCCTGCTCAGGCCTCCCAGGCTACCGCGCGCTGGAGAAAGAAAAAGACCGCGAAAAAATATCCAAATTCTGGAATGTTGATCCAGATTTTTTCCCGCAGAAGCGAGGCCTGTTCATGACCGATATCCTGCCTGCAATCGAAACCGGGCAGATCAAGGGGCTATGGCTTATCGCCACCAATCCAATGACTTCGATGCCGAATACCGCGCGCATCCGAAAGACGCTGGAGAAACTGGAATTTCTAGTGGTGCAGGATGCCTACCAGGACGTGGAAACTAACCAGTACAGCCATGTGTTTTTACCGGCAGGCTTGTGGGCGGAGAAAGAAGGTTGCTTTACCAACACCGAACGCCGTGTGAATTTGATCCGCAATGTGATGCCGCCGAATGGCGAATCCAAAGCCGACCTGTGGATTTTCAACCAGATGGCCAAACGTTTGGGCAATGGTGCAGGCCCATCATTCCCCGAGACCGCTGAGGCGGTGTTTGAAGAAATGAAAGTACTGTCTAAGGGGGAAGACCGCATCCTCGATATTTCCGGCATGAGTTATGCCAAGCTGGAAGCGCAGCGCGGCATGCAATGGCCATGTCGTGATGGTGAGGAAACGGGTGCACAGCGCCTGTATACCGATGGCAAATTCCAGCATGCAGATGGCAAGGCAAAATTAATCCCGCTGGCTTTTGTAGACAACAATGAAAGACCTGATGAGGAATTCCCATTCTGGATGAACTCGGGGCGTGTGGTGGAACATTTTCATACACGGACGCGCACCGGAAAAGTGGGCAACGGCAACAAGTTCAGCCCGACGCCGTATATGGAAATGAATCAGGATGCGGCGAATGAATTGGGAATCAAACATGGCAGTTATGCGCGCCTGGTCTCGCGCCGTGGTGAAACCGTGGTGATGGTGCAGCATACCCAGCGCGTGGCGAAAAATATGGTGTTTATCCCTTTTCATTTTCATGATTGTGTCAATAACTTGACTCTGGGTCTGCTTGACCCTCATTCACGCCAGCCTGCTTTCAAGCAATGTACGGTGCGTATTGAGGCAGCGGCCAATCAGGAGGCTGCGGCGGCTGCCAATGTGGCGGCGCGGAATTTTTAGTTTGGAAATATGAAAAAGCAAAACCCCCTCCAGCTCCCCCTTAACAAGGGGAGAGCAGTTTCAACTCCTCCCCTGACAAGGGGAGGTTGGGAGGGGTTAAAGAATTTTTAATATGAACTAGCAAGCTTAATAGACACGAGCTTTAAAAGATTAAAAAAGGTAAAAATATGTACACACCCAGACACAAAGAGCCGTCCTATGCCTTTGTACCCCAAGTGCCGCATCCGGAAATAAATCAATGGGATCAGCCCATCGAAACCGTACCTGTAGACCACCCCTTGCGCGGCAAGAGCCTCAACATCAATGGCGACGGAGCGGTTTCAGACAATCCCAATCGCTACAAGCAGCATGGCTTTTATTTTAATGCCGATAACTGCATCGGCTGTCATGCCTGTGAATCAGCCTGTGCCGAAAAAAATGACACGCCCGCACATTTAGCTTTCCGCTCGGTCGGGTATCTGGAGGGTGGCAGTTATCCCACCTACAGCCGCATGAATATTTCCATGGCCTGTAATCACTGCGACGACCCTGTCTGCCTTAAGGGTTGCCCGACGCTGGCCTATACCAAATTTGCCGAATATGGCGCCGTGCTGCAGGACCCTGACATCTGTTTCGGTTGCGGCTATTGCACCTGGGTGTGCCCCTACAATGCGCCGCAACTTGACCCGGTGGAGGGTCATGTGTCGAAGTGCAATATGTGTGTGGACAGGCTTGAAGTGGGACTCAAGCCTTCCTGTGTGGCTGCCTGCCTGGGCAATGCGCTCGATTTTGGCGTGATCGAAACCCTACCGGAAAATCGCGTACAGGCCAGTATTTCGATACCGGGATTTCCCGATCCGAATATCACCCACCCCAATATCCGCTTCCAGCAAAATAAAAGTTTGCCCCGCGAAATGACGCGTACGGACAGTAATCCGCTGCAATATGTGCGTGACGATAATGGCAAGTATCAGCCCGAAGCGTCTGACAAGCTGGGAAAAACGGGCTGGGGCTGGAAGCAGTTATCCACCCGCGAGAATCCGCTGGTGGTATTTACCCTGATTTCACAGGCGGTTGTCGGTTTGTTTCTGGTGCTTTTTTTGGGTCCGCGTTTCGGGCTGGCAAGCCTCAGTCCGGCAGCGCACCCCATCGTTCACGCCGCCGTGCTGTTTGGCATGATTGCGTTGCAGACCCTGGCGCTGGTGTTGTCCACGCTGCACTTGGGACGGCCGCACCGTTTCTATCGTGCATTTAACAACCTGAAATATTCGCCGGTATCGCGCGAGGTTGCGAGCATTGCCGTGTTTTACAACATGCTGGGCGCGTATACGCTGCTTACCGTATTTCCGCAGTTGGGACAGTGGTTGCCGTCAGAATGGCTGACAATGCTGGGAGCGATCATTGGTTATGCTGCGGCGCTGTCGGGTATCGCGGCTTTGTATTTTATGCACCGCATCTATCGTATCCCAGCACGGCCCTTCTGGAACCACTGGCAGGTGCTCACCAGTTTCTATGGCTCGATGCTGGCGTTGGGGCCGCTGGCGGCAGGATTGGTTTTCGCACCGCTGGTTGCCGATGGAGGCATGCTGTTGCATGCACTGGCCTGGGCAGTTATTGCTGGCCTTGCCTTGGAGGCGATAGGACTGATGGCACATGCTCGCGACATGCAGCAGAAGGGTGGTGAAGGCGCCGCCGCACAGATGTTGCAAACGACGCAGTTTGCATATAGCTATCTGCTGCGTAATATCCTGCTGGGTGTGGCGCTGCTTGGCATCCTGGCCTTTGTTGTGCTGGCACCACAGGGCACAAAGGTGATTGCACTATGGAGCGTGATCTTGCTGGCGGTCGTTATTTTTGCGGTAACCGGCCGCATGCTGTTTTATGCGCTGGTTATACCAACCACGATGCCGGGAGCATTCTTCTGGCGTAATCCGGCTTTCCAGCAACACGCACGCGAAACCGGCCTGGCAAAAATGCCGCAGGTGGGCGTGGTGATGGAGGGGCATTAACGGGTAGTTACACTGTGTCACTGGCGCGCCGACGTCCCCGTCGGCTGTTTTAAACAATTCATGCCGACGGGGACGTCGGCGCTCCAATGTGACCTGAGTAAAAAAATCACTCCACTCATGTTGTAGCAGCCTTAGTAAAGCATTCAACAGCAGTTTCCAGGATAATGGCTCAGTACAAATTCAGGCCAGCATTAATCCATGGATGAACTCACCCGTGCAGTGTTTGACGCAGTGTACCGTTCAGCCGCGCAACGCGGCTTGCGCGTGTTGTTCTGTTCCCTGCTTGTGTTGAAGCACGCCCTGCGTGGACTGGCATTCAGTTGGCCGCTTTATTTACTTTCCCTGGCTGGTCTCGCTTTGCCGGGCGATTATGCGTGGTTGTTTTATTTGTTGCTGGTTCCCGCGCTGATGGTCTCGGCAGCCATACTTTTGTTTGGCTTAAGCGAGGAATACCTTGAGGTTGTTCAGGGCAAAATACTTAAATTGCGTGATTGGAGCCACCTGTTCAAAATCTGATGTAGGCATAATGTCGATTCTGCAGATCGATAAGCCGGGTATAGGCATCACGCACGATGGTGACACCGGGAAGCAGGTTCTCCCTTTTCCATCCTTTGCCTTTCAAGGTTGAGTTACAGACTTCCACGCTCACACCGTGTTCCAGAAGTTCCTGAACAACCTTTTCGTTGGGGTTGTAATCAAAAGGATCATTTTTGTATATCTGGTAGGTCTCTTCATTCAGCAGCCAGTAAACCGTTGGCCCATGCAGGACGATGCTGATATGTAGCTGCTTTTCCGGCACTCCCAAGGCCTTGTATGATTCTAGCAGTCCGCGCACGTAATACAGTGCCTTACCAATTCCAGCATCCCATACATCATCTTTCACGTCATAGACGACGCGAATATTCTGGCGTTTTTCAATGGTGATAACAGGATCTGCGTTCCTCTCGGTAGCGCCGGAAGAGTGGAGGGAGAATAACGCGAGAGTTGTTGCAAAAACGAATGTGAAAATTTTCAGGAAGGACATGGCGTAAAACTCCTTGGTATGTATGCAGGGAAAAGTAATAAAGGCTTTTATCGGCGAATGATACATGTTTAGGTGTGATTTTAGTAACGGCGAGAGCTTCCATAGGTAGTGGTTGAGGAGTCTGGTATAAAGCCGATTGTAACCGAGTGCTGACCAATGACAGAGGGTTGTTGAATAGTGACACGAACGCCAGCGGATGATCGAACTTCAACCGGATAGCTGATGACATCATCGTTCCAACCTACCCACAGGTACTCCGGCAAAAATCTTACAAAACGATAATGTGTACTGGGATCAATATCCTGTTTAAATTCCTTGATGCTGGAGTTGTATCCTTCAGAAATGATCTTGCCGCCATAGGTAATACTTGCTGCTATTGTGATCAGGCCCAGTCTGACCAATTCGTTTGATCCTGATTGCGCACCTGCGTTGAGGATGACGGCACCCAGCGCGGTTCCGCCCAATCCTACCAAAACACCGAGGCCGGTTTTCGCTGCAATTTTTGTTCCGGCCAAAGCGCCGTGCGCTGTGGCTTTTCCGCCGAAAGCGGAATCAAGTATGATTTCATGTAGCTCACTTTCACGTTCGAGATGACGTTCATACCATTTGCCTGCATCGGGAGAAATTTGTGGCGTAATTATTTTCCCCTCACGATCAGCTATAGTAATTGCACTTTTACGGCCCCGAAGCTTGAAGGTGATCTGGCGGTTGGAGCGCAAGGGATTCAGTTTTAACTCCGGTGTCCATTCTGCTTCCGGGCCCGGGCCACCCAGGATCAGAAACAGATTGGCAGGCGCTTGATCGCGGTCTGCCAGTTCTCGTGCCCAGACCAGACGGTTGTCCAGTTTCCACGCAGCACGAAAATCAACACGTGCTTCAGGCCAGTCACCGCACATGGTCCACAGGCCTGCCAGAAATAATCGCATGGCGGGATCGTCAAAGTGACCAACCGGGCTCCAGGGCAGGGATAGCAGGCTGCTTGCGACGCGCGCCTCGACACAGGCGTTCTCATATTTACCCTGCAACGAATAACCCCAGCTTAGCAGCATGTGCAGCCAGATGACTTCATGTTCAGAGGCGTAATAATCTTCGGGTGTCTGTAAGTAGAAAAATGTTTTTGCTTCGCGGGAGACGTGATACCTCACCCTGTTCTCGAGTACGTCTACTTGCTGTTGCAGCGGCTTGATCAGTGCCTTGCCCTGTACCAGGTTGAGGTAGGACTTTTCCATGGCGGTAATGAAATTTCCAGTTTCGCTATGGCGGGGAAAAACGAGTGCTGCGTCATCTATATTGCCCTGGATGAACTGACTTTGGCTTTTCTGGTAATCTTGCTTGGTCAGCAGGCTGGTCTGGCTACATGCCGATATCAGCAATAATGACAGTATCCCAATTACTTTATAAGCGGCGGGATATCTCATGGATAAAAAGTTGGCATGTAGTTGAATATCGTTACGATCATGTTCATGCAGTTATATCATTCCCTGTTCCGCAAATGACAGGCTACCTGAACCTGCGACAATGACATGGTCAAGTACACGCACGTCTACAAGTGCCAGCGCCTGTTTTAGTGCATCGGTAAGCAGGCGGTCAGACTGGCTGGGTTCGGCTACGCCTGAAGGGTGATTATGCGCAAGGATAACGGCTGCAGCATTATGCGATAGTGAGCGTTTGACCACCTCGCGCGGATAGACGCTGGTTTGTGTGAGGGTGCCATGGAACAACTCTTCGGCAGCAAGCACTCTATGCTGTGCATCCAGGAACAAGGCCATAAAAACTTCCTGCTCGCGACCGCGCAACAGCAGTTGCAGATATTCACGCACGGCCCGTGGCGAATTGAGCGCATCACCGGATTTTATTTCTTCACTCAGGGCGCGGCGCGACATTTCGAGCACTGCCTGCATTTGCACATACTTGGCCTGCCCCATGCCGTGTATGGAACAAAAATCGGCTTCACTGGCGGCAAACATATGAGTCAGCGACTTGAAACGGGTCATCAGATCGCGTGCCAGGTCTACCGCGCTTTTACCCGTTACCCCGGTGCGCAGGAAGATTGCCAACAGCTCGGCATCGGAAAGTGCGGCCGCACCACGCTGGATCAATTTTTCACGAGGTCGTTCACCCTCAGGCCAGTCATTAATTCCCATCGCGGTTCTCCCAAAGCATTTTTGTTCAATACAGCCGATTTTTGTTAAGATACACGGCATTATGAAACAAACCTATCAGAAAAGCATTGTACTGGGAATTACCGGAGGCATTGCCGCCTATAAATCTGCTGAACTCGTGCGTCTGCTGATCAAGCAGGGTATTGATGTTCAGGTGGTGATGACCGAGGGAGCGTGCCACTTTATTACGCCAACCACGATGCAGGCATTGAGTGGCAAGCCGGTGCTGACCAGCCAGTGGGACGAGGGCGGCAACGGTATGGCGCATATCAATTTAAGCCGTGTAGCCGATGCGATAGTGATTGCCCCAGCCACGGCAGATTTTATTGCCAAACTGGCGCAGGGACTGGCTGACGATCTGCTCTCTACCATGTGTCTGGCGCGTAATTGTCCGCTGATGATCGCACCTGCGATGAACCGTCAGATGTGGGAACACCCTGCAACACAACGCAATGTCGCTCAGCTTCATGCCGATGGCGTGATTGTGCTTGGACCGGATAGCGGGGAACAGGCTTGTGGTGAAGATGGCCTGGGACGCATGCTGGAAGCGGCACAATTGACTGAGGCTATCATGGCCGGTATCCAGTCCAAACTCCTGCGGGGTGTAAAGATACTGATGACAGCAGGCCCTACTTATGAGGCCATAGACGCGGTGCGCGGCATTACCAACCGCAGCTCGGGCAAGATGGGGTACGCCGTTGCCCAGGCTGCATTGGAACAGGGGGCCGAGGTCACGCTGGTATCCGGCCCGGTTGCCATGCAGGCTCCGCAGGGCGCAAAGTTGGTAAAAGTCGAGAGTGCGCTGCAGATGTTTGACGCGGTGCGGAAGCAGGTGGCTGACTGCGAAATTTTCATTGGCGTTGCAGCAGTGGCGGACTACCGCCTGGCTCAGACAAGTACACAAAAAATCAAAAAGAGCTCGGATAATTTGACGCTGGAGCTTGTGCCTACGCCGGATATTCTTGCCTATGTTGCTACCTTGCACAAGCCACCATTTTGTGTCGGCTTTGCGGCAGAAAGTGAAAATTTAAAGATAAATGCAGCACAAAAAAGAGTCGCGAAGAAATTGCCTTTGCTTGCAGCAAACCTTGCACAGCACGCAATTGGGGCAGAAGATAATGAGCTGATTTTGTTCGATGATGCGGGAGAGCATACATTGCCGCGTTCGGACAAGCTCACCCAGGCACGCGCCCTGATTCAACACATGATAAAACTCAAGGAACTGAATAGATGAAGAGGCTGGCAAAATGAAGAAAGTTGATGTAAAAATTCTTGATGCGCGTTTGCATGAAAACCCGCCGGGTTATGGCACGCCGGGTTCTGCCGGGATTGATTTGCGTGCCTGTATCGAGCATAAAATGGTGATAGTACCGGGGCAGTGTGAGTTAATTCCCAGCGGTATTTCCATGCATATCGGTGACCCGCAT